>TBL_comb47_HYPODRAFT_10004391_pt1 | contig 16228 bp, 14 predicted proteins | sample TroBogypolimnion_40_FD_10682 | JGI IMG/M metagenome (IMG submission 10682)
TTATCCATTAAAATATAAGAATTAATATTACCATTAAATCCTACTCTATCTTCTCTTAACTCAAGATTTTTATGTAATTTCTTTACAAAAATATTTAATAAATTATTTGACGTTAAATATAAAAATTCTTTATACTCCATTCTGCGAATTCCAGATTTGGGTCGCACAGTTGATTCAAATTTTTGATGACTTTTTACAAAAGATAATTCATAAACTGGATACGGATACATCGTAAAATGTTGTATTCCTCGAACGGATTTAGGAATAGTTTTGTGAAAATATACATCGGAATGATAATCAATAATTTTCAAATGATTCATATAAACTTTTACCATTTCTAAATTAACTGCAAAGCATGGATTGCACAATGGATAATTTTTGAGAAAAACCGGGCTTGCATTCGAATTATGATTTTCTTCTCTAAACGCTGAACCCATCCGAATAAGAAGTGGTGCATTCATATTTATTTTATAGTTCTTGAATGATTCCTTTGAAAATAATGTATTGATAATTCTTTGATATTGATGTGTAAAAACAATATCATCTTCACATATTAAAACAAATTTATGATTATTTTTAATAATAGATGCAAACATATTTAAGAAAGAACACCAATTACCAATTTGAAATTTTGTTAAAAAATTATTTTCACAATTACATCTTTTTTGATTACATCGAAAACAATTTGGAAATTTTTTAACAAAATTAGATTTCATTAATTTATCGACTTCTTCTGAATCATAACGCGTTCCTTCAAAAAATTCATAATTAGTTATTCCAACTCTTTCAAATTCTTTATTAATATGATTGCGTCGGTCTTCTGATTCTTTTAAATTTAATACATATATTTTATCAAATAATGTATTAAAAATCATATTTTTTCTAGAAGGAGTTATTATTTTAAATAAAACATAAAAATATTATATAAAATACGCTTAAGCGGCTCCCAGTAGCGCTTGAATGGAGATATCCAAGCCCTACTGGGAACCGCTGTAAATTATTTTATAAAAATAATTAATTTCAAATTTTTATATTATATAATATTATAAAAACTATTATTTATAAAATGAATAAATCACTACTTAAAATAAACAATATATCTTTACAAGAAAAAGATGAGCCCATGAAGAGCGATAAATCTTCATTAAGCTGGTTAAGCTGGTCTATAAAAAAAGTTCCTATAAAAAATAACATCAATTTTAATAAATCAGCATCTGTAATATTTGACAAAATATTATCATCAAATAATCCAGATTTTGAAGGTAATAAAATGTCGAATCCTTCTAAATATCAGTTATTAGAAGAACTTTTAAAAAGCATAAATAATAAATATGTTAAAATAGAATTATTGAGACAAAATATTAAAGACAAAATGGAATTATTAAGAGAATCTAGTCAACTATTGAAAACATCAACTATTGCACTAAAAGAACAAAATCATTTTTTGTCAAACGAAAATAAAAATGCTGTAGGATTAACAAGTAAAAACATTAGGAATATTATAAATAAAAATAAAAATAGAAATTATGTTAGAAAACTTTTAAATCCTATGTATTTTAAAGAAATTATTAACACGAATAAAAATACAATAAAATTTATACAATTTAATAGTTATATGCTAGGAATAGTAAATGATAAAACATTTGCATTTTTAGGCGAATCTTCTATAAAATTACTAAATGTTAATACAATTAATTTATCAGGATGTAATAAAATAACAGATATTGGATTAAATAATTTAGTAACATCATGTCCTAATTTAGAATTTATTGATTTATCAGGATGTAATAAAATAACAGATAATGAATTAATTAATTTAGTAACATCATGTCCTAAATTAAAAAATATTAATTTATTTGGATGCACAAAAATAACATGTGATGGATTGATTAATTTAGCAAAATCGTATCCTAATTTAGAATTTATTAATTTATCAGGATGTATAGAAATAACAGATATTGAATTAATTGAATTAGTAAAATTACATCCTAATTTAAAAAGTATTAATTTATCAAGATGTAAAAAAATAACAGATACTGGATTGATTAATTTACTTAAATTACATAATAATTTAGAATTTATTGATTTATCTGGATGTAATGAAATAACGGATAATGCTTTTAATGATTTAGGAACATCATGTCATAAATTAAAAAGTATTAATTTATCAAGATGTCCATATACTAGAATACCAGATGCTAATAATAATATGAGTGGTGTTGTTTTACCACATAATAAACTGATTTATATCTCAGAATATATTAAAATAACAGATAATGGATTAAATAATTTAGTAAAATCATGTCCTAACTTAGAATTTATTGACTTATCAGAATGTATGGGTATAACAAAATTTGGATTTATTAATTTGCTAAATTCATGTTCTAAATTAGAATCTATTAATATAGGAAATTGTACTAAAATATTCGAAACATATGATACTTACACATTTTTAAATTTAAAAAAAATTAATTTATCATATTCTGTTAATTTAAAATATAATAATATGACTGACTTAATAAAATTATTTCCTAATTTAGAATCTATTAATTTAACATATTGTAGTGAAATAAAATGTAATGTAATTAAATTTTTACTAGAATCATGTAATAATTTAAAAAATATTAATGTAAGCCATTGTGATATTATTGAGTCATCTGAAAAAATTGACAAAAAAAATTTAAAAATAAAAAATTTAAATTTATCATATTCTTTTAATTTTTCGAAGAGAGATTTTATAGAAATAGTAAAATCATGTCCAAATTTAGAATATATTAATTTATCACAATGTCCTAAATTAACCGATACTGAAATTAATACTTTAGGAACATTATGTCCTAAATTAAAAGTTATTATATTAGAAGGCAAAAATATAAACAAATTAACAATAGATAATTTAATAAAATTATGTCCTAATTTAATATTAATTGATACACTAAAAAAAAATTTTGTAAATTTTGTTATAGATGGAATTATAAAAAAGTATCCTAATAGACAAATTTTAAATGATTAGCCTACTATATTATTATTTCAGCGGCTCCCAGTAGGGCTTGTCCCGGATGCGGAGCCGCTGGAGTCTGGAGCTTGCGAAAGACTCCGGGACGAGTCCTCCTGAGAGCCACTTGTCACTGGATTTATTTTTTGATATATATTTAACAATAATTATTAATAAAAATCTAGTGACTAACAGGATTCTGTTAATACCAGTAGTAAAATCTGAAATATCTAGAAAAATAAATAATAAAAATCCATTTTTTTTTATTTTTTTAATTTTTACAATGAATTTATTAAGGAATTTTTTGAAAAAAAATCAAATAAAAATATATATTATAAATATATACAACCATGGAAAATAACAGTAAACACTCAATCGAAGATATTAAACAAATTTATTCAAAAATTATAAAGGAAAATCAATCAGTAGATAGAGGAAATTTTATTTTTCGGGAATACACTAAAAATAAAAATAAATTCATTGCTACTCATAAATTTTTTATATCTAATGACATTGGGGAAGGTAAAGTAGAATTTAATTTAATAAATTTGAAAAACTATAATAGTTATTATCCATACAAAAAAATGGGGGAAAAAATTGTACCATATGATCATAATTTATACGTACGCCAAATGAACGAAGAGGAAAAAAATAAAGAATATATTAATTTATTAGTATTATCTGATATATCATTTTCAATAAATGATGAAATAATAAATAAAAATGAAATAATTAAAAAATTTATTGATAATGATAATGACGGAAAATGCGATATATCTAATTTTTTTGAAGATATGTATTATAATGAAGAATTCTCAAAAAAAATAAATATGGAAGTTCCTAAAATGATAGAATCTTCTGAAAATAAAAAATATTTATTCAAAATTTCATTTGTTGAATCATCTGTATCTTTTTTTGAAGAAAATAATAGAATCGAAATTTATTAATAAAAATAACTTTCAAGATTTTTTTTAAAATAAAAAATATTTATTATAAGTAATAAATATGTACAAAAACTATGACATAAACGATACAATAAATAAGACAATAAATAAAACAATAAATAGTTCTGCGAATCGATTACTAATGAATTCAATAAATGATATAGAACAAGATTATGCACAAGACTATGTACAAGACTATGCACAAGACGATACGCAAGACGATACGCAAGACGATATACAAGACGACAATTATGGTTTATTTGACGATAATAATTCAGAATTCATTCAATTTAAAGAAGAAGTTAAAGAATGGTTAGCATTAGATGATGACATTCGAACTTTACAAGATGCTATTAAAAAACGCAAAGTTAGAAAAGATATTTTAAACAAAAATATATTAGAATATATGGCGAAATTTAAGATTAATGATTTAAATACTAAAGATGGAACAATTAAATTTGCAAAATCATTGACGACAAAACCACTTAATAAACAGTTTTTAATATCTAAATTAGGAGACTTTTTCCGAGATTTTTCGAAAGGAGAGAAAGTAGCAACATTTATATTAAATAATCGGGATAAGGAAGAAAAGTTTAGATTGAGGAGGGTATTGGAGAAGAAGAAGTAGTAGTGGGGAACCAATGGTTCCCTCACGTACCCTCCTTGTTAACAGTTAACTTGTGGGAAACCAATCATGGCTCTGCACACCCTTACGGAGTCTTTCGCAAGCTCCCACAACCTTCGGTAAGTCCGCCAGAAATCATGCGCAAGCTCCCGATTTCTGGAGTACCCTCCTTGTTAACAGTTAACTTGTGGAGAACCAATGTGGGGAACCAATCATGTCTCTGCACACCCTCACGTACCCTCCTTGTTAACAGTTAACTTGTAGGGAACCTTCCAGTCATCTCTTTGTGATGCCACGAGGTTCCCCACTTTTGGATGTGCGGAGCAAACCAGATTAATACATGGACCTTAGGTCCATCCAATAAAGAGGAGGTTCGAAAGGAACCTTAGGTTCCTTTCTGGATCAGTTGTATCAACGCCGTCGTATATAATTCTAAATGAAGACACTCCTTATTTCCTTTTTTTAATAATTTGTCACAATCTACTGTTATTCGAATAAGATTTTCACAAAAATCATATTTATCCTTATATTTTTCCAATAATTTAAAAAATAAAAAATTTAATAATTCTTCCATTGGAACAACATTGATATATAATTCATTTATAATATCTCGTATTTTTTTAATATATGTAAATAAAAATTTTTTATTTGTAATATATCCATATATATCATTGAAACTATCGTAATATAAGAATTTAAAATTTATATTTGTAAAAACATAATAGCGATAAAATCCAAATATTTTTTTTAAATTATAAAAAGTATAAATTTTAGTACTTTCATTTATAATATGATTTATAGTTTCTTCTTTTATATCTATCTTATGCCGTGCCGAATAATTTATTAAAGCAGCTTTTATTTCATCAATTTTTGGAAGTGGTATTCTAAATATAAGACATCTACTAATAATCGGTTCTGCAAAATTAGAAAGCGAAGACACTTCAAAAATGAATTTTGCGGTTTGATAATTACATTCAATAATCCTCCTCAAAGTCAATTGAGTTTGTCTTGAAAGCATATTTGCATTTTTTATATAAACTATTTTAGGAATATCTAGGCCAATATTCCTGGTTTCAACATAACACCTCAAAAAAGTTTGCACAAACATTTTCTCATTAGAGCCAAGTGTATCACAGTTTATTTCAATATGGTAAATACTACTTTTGTAATTTAATACTTTTCGATCATCTTCAAAAACTACATTTTTTAAATCATACACTTTTTTGTTGAATAATGTGGCTAAAAAAGCATAAATCTTTGTTGTTTTTCCTGAAGAGGGTAAACCGTGAAAAAGTAGATTCGGAAGAAGATCAATATCAAAATTAGTAAATTTTTTGAGAAAATCATATTTGAAATCTAGTTCATCTAAGTTGGGTCTATCCTCAAAAAAAGATATATTCATATTTAAATTTTGTAATAAATATAAATATTGATTAATTATATTTATTAAGACTTTTTTATATAAGATTGTTTTTATAAAAAATTTAGAGGTTTATGTTTTTAGGTTTTTTATTTTTTATGGTCATATTAAAATACCAGTTATTAATTGGAGTCTTTCGCAAGCTATATCAGCCTGCAGCAAGTCCAGTGGCTCCTCATCCGAGATACTCGATAGTTATATAATTAAGGCATAGAAAAATAATTAATTTAAATTATAAATTAATTATTTATTTTAATATTTTTCTTATGATTTCTGGTGGACTTGCTGCAAGCTGATGGAGATTGCGAAAGACTCTATATATTACTGTTTTCAGAAAAATGTTGCATTAATTTATATCGTTATTTTTACCTGTCTTTCTAAATTGTTTATCAGTAAAATGTTCATTTACTCCCCCCCCCATGCTAGGGTAGTATTGCATTTGGCACGAAGGTTGATTCTTTAAATGTTGACTTAATTGTTTGTCAACAGAAGGTTTGAACATAGTGCTTGGGCAATCACTAGCAATACGGGTTTGACCCCTTAAATCACTTTCTAAATCAACAAGATTTCCGGAGTAAAGAGAAACACCATTTCCTCCAACAGTTCCAAATTCGATTCTGCATTTAGCAGAATTGTTATATTTACCATCATACATCATGTATTGAAATGGGTCAGTAGATTGTTTTAATTCAGTTTTGTAAGCACATGCATCATATGAAAGACGGTTAGAACTCATTTTTGTATTTATATATATTCCTTAGATATTTTTTTAAAGAATTTCGTTTATAATATATATAAAAATAAATTAATTAAAATTAGATAATACTTAATCAAAAATGGAAAATAAAGATTATTATGGAATATTAGGAGTACAAAGAACTGCAACAGAAGAAGAAATTAAAAAAGCTTATAAGAAATTAGCCTTACAATACCATCCCGATAAAAATCCTGGAAATGATGCTGCATGTGAGAAATTTAAAGAAGTCGCCGAAGCCTATAGCATTTTAAGTGCTAGTGACAAGAGAAAACAATATGATGTTATGGGGTCATTTGATGAAACCATGGATTTCGGAGGAGGGTCTGACCCATTTTCCGTTTTTAATAGTATTTTTAAACAGCATGTAGAATCTTTTATGAATATGCAATATGAAAATGATATTAATTTAGGTAATATTTTTAGTAATTTTTCGGGAATGCCACAAAACAATTTTCCCTTTGGTAATGTTCATATTAAGGTTCATACTTTTTCTCCAGACATCGGGAGAGCATTTTCAAATAGCTCGCATGATTCCAAAAAAGATAATCTGCATCTGCATCCACAATCATCTAATTACATAAATGAAGAACAATATCAACATAATAAACAACAAGAACAACAATTTACACAAACTATACAATCTCCTCCAAAAATAATTTATAATAAACCGGAAGATAAAGTTTATACTGTAAAAGTAACTTACGCTGATATTTACAATAAGATTCTTAAAAAAGTAAATATATCTAGAATGCGACGAAAAGATGGAGTTTATAGTGAAAAAAAGAAAACTGTTGAAATTCCCGTTTATGGAAAAGAAATATTCTTAGAAGGTGAAGGAGACCAACTTAAAGATTACAAAGAACGTGGAAATATTATTATAAATATTTTTAATAAGAAACATAAGGAGTTTAAGAGAATTAATGAATACGATATGTTGTATATAAAAGAGATTCATTTAGCTGATTTATATAAAGTTATGATACATGATATTATATTACCTCATGGAGAATTGTTACGAATAAAATCTGAAAATCTATTTTTGCAAAGCCATTATTTTCAAAAGGTTTTAAATAAAGGATTGCCTTATATAGATGAAGATGGAAAAGATTGTCAAGGTAATTTATATATTATGTTTCAGGTAGTTATGCCAAAAACATTGGAAGAGTTGCGAAAAATTAATGTTGTTGTAGAAGATAAGACTGAAGAAAGAGAATCAGAAATAGTAGTATATGATGCTTATGGATGTAGTATAAATGAGATTTTTAAGGATGAATAATCTAGAGTCTTGCGCAAGCTCCCACAACCTTCGGTAAGTCTGGCGAATATATAAAAAAATATTAATTAATAAATATTTTTATTAAAAATATCCATATATATTATGGATATTTTTTCAAAAGATACACAAAAATTATTAAAAATTATTAATGCATATAAATATAACAATCTAGTTCTTAGCCCTATTACTAAAAATAAATTTTTTATGAAACTTTATTCGAATCTTAAAAAAATTTATAAACATGTATTAAAAACAACAGATTTAGATAAACAAATTATTATTACTCCTCTAAAAAACAAAGTAGAAACCTATTTAGAAGACAATAAATTTACTTCCAAAGAAATTACTCAAAGTATTATTAATAAATTAAAATACGGATACTCTATTACTTTTGAAAATAATACTATTATATATTTTTCGCCAGAAAAAAAGTTAGAACCTATTATCCCTAAAAATATTAAAGAATTATGTATTATTATCAAAACACTAAAAATATTATTTAATCGTAGTGATAAAGACCAACATCTTACATATTTTTCACTTCCCAACAAAAAAGAATTACCTCTTAAAAATATAGAAAATGAAAAGAAAAAAAACAAAAGTTTAGAACTTGGCCCTCATGAATGTAACAGTGGATTAACATATATAAACTTAGGACATATTGTAATATATCGTCAAGAAGAATTTTTAAAAGTATTAATTCATGAAATGATACATGCAAATCATATTGACGAACATTTGAGAACATCTGAAATGAGTAAAAAGTTTTGTGTAAATTATGAAGTTCTTCTCAACGAAACATTTACGGAAACTTTAGCTAATCTTTTAAATATATTCTTTATAAATATAAAGCTTAATGGTAGTAAAAAAGATTTGAATTTACTATATGAAAATGAAGTAAAATACTCTATTTACATATATTCAAGAATATTAGATTATTATAAAATAAATAGTGTTTATGATTTTATAAAAAGTAAAAAAGATAACACGTGCAAAACTATATTTCCACAAAAAACGAATGTAATGGCTTATTATTTGTTAAAGAATATATTACTTATTCAAAATTACGATTTTTCGAAATATTTAGAAAAATCACCTGATTTGAGTGGAGTCTTTCGCAAGCTCCCACTACCTTCGGTAAGTCCAGCGGATCCGCATCCGGGATACTCGATATCGAAAGACCAGAGGGATGGAGATATTCAAGCCCTCTTGGGATCCGCTGAAAAAGGTAATCAACTTGAAAAAATAATTTTTGACCATATGTATTTATTAGATAATAATAGACTCCAAATTAAAAAAAAAGATAGTAATAAAAGTCTTCGATTGACTTTGTACGAATTATTTATCTAAAAAATATATTATAAATTATTTATATGGATTTTATATTTTCAAAATTACCAACTGATATTATAAAATATATTTTATCTAATTTTGATAAACATTTTATAATGGAGACTTTCGCAAGCTCCAGACTCCGGCGGCTCCGCATCCGGGACAAGCCCTACTGGGAGCCGCCGAGAAACGGAGAACTTATTTCAATTATACCAAAAGATGATTATCGATATAATTTAATAAATTATATAACTATAAAAGAAGATTATGATAATAGTAGAACAAATTTTGGTAAATATTGCCGATATTCATATAATTTTCAAAATTTATTTAATAATTCTAGAAAGAAATATAATATTGAAAATGATATGATTTCGACAGATATTTATATTAATAAAAAAACTGTAAAGTATGAAATATTTATAGGTAGAATTAAAAAGAAAAATAAAACAATGATTAAACCTCAAATATTTCATAAAGGAAATTTAAAAAATTATGACTGGCATTATATTTATTATGATTACATAAGAAAATAAAAAGTTAATCATTTTTAGTTGCTTTAACAAAAAATGATGCTATTAAACTTATTAGAGCTATCGAAATACACCATCTATAAATATTGATTCCGAAAAAACTGGTGGTAAAATTGTTTCTGGAAAAGGATTAAACTCTATGCGTTTTCGTTTAATATTCTTATTACCAGAATTTGACACTACTTCTCTATCAATACCAATGCAAAAGGGGTGGTCATATGGAAGTCCAACTGATAGAATTGTATCATTTATTGCATCATTATTTGCATCATTATTTGCATCATTTTCTTTAGCACTTAGTGAAGAAGTCATCAAATATTCTTTTCCAGTTTTAATACACAATATTTTGTACAATGATGTGTATGGAACATGTCTATCATAAGCATTTTTATAAAAACAGTTTTTGTCAAGAACATCTATTAAATTAATCTGATTTATTTGTTCTTCATTATTAAATTTAAGTGAAAATCTGCATGAAATACCATCGCTTGATTTTTCATGATTTTTTCTATAATGGATTATTTCATCTAATGTAAAAAAATATACATTCATACTATCAGCATCATTATCTGGCGAAGATACCATATATACATCTTCATTTTTTATTATTTTTTTATTTGCATCAACATATTTTCCATCAGAATTTTCATAAATTTGGACTAATTTATTTAAGGAATACTGGTTGCGTTCAGAAGTGTGATTTTCAGGTTTGGGTATTTTTATTGGATAAGAATATAAGTAAGACGAATCATTCAAAAAAGATTGGTCAAATCCTGTTTTTTGTTTTGTTTGATTAATACATTCTATGGGAATATCACGAGGGAGTCTTGCGCAAGATCCCACAACCTCCGGTAAGTCCAGCGGCTCCGCATCCGGGATATTCGATATCGAAAGACCGCTTGTGATACCGGAGGGATGGAGATATCCAAGCCCTACTGGGATCCGCTGTAAAGTGGGGAAATTAAGGTTTTCAAAATTTCGTTTCATTAGTATTTTTGTATACATATTATTTTATGTAATATTTATTTAAGTATAAATAAAATATTAATATATTTTAAATCCATAATTTTTTATCATTATACAACATATTTAATGATATTATTGAAATATCAATAATAAATGCTTCTAATGGTGTAGGATTATAGCCTCGTGTAATTATTTTTATTCCAAACATCGTTTGTTGTAAATAGCAATCTATTGGATGATTTGCAAATGATTTTATATTTATATTTACATTTTTATTTATTATTCTTAAATTATTACCCTTTAGATGTACGGGAGAATTAGATCTATTAGTTACAAAATGAAATGACATATGAGAAAATGGAATTCCATTACAAACAGTTTCAATATATAATCCAGATGGTCTTCCATTAATTCTAACGACTAAATTTTTAAATATATTTTTAAATTGAGTTTCATCTAAAATATTATATACTTCATGTGGAAAGTCTTCTTTTTCTATAATATAATCTCTTATATTTATAATTTTTTCACGTGGAAATATTTCACATATATCATTTGTTTGGAATATTATTTTATTTGATAAATTAGCAGAATTTTTTTTTAAATTTGTTTCATTAATATTCGTTTCATTAACATTCTTTTGTAACTGTCCTTCTTCTCCGCTTAAAGCTTTAGTATTACTTTTTTTAATTTGAGTTTTATTCGGTTTTAAAGTATTTAATTTATCAGATAATAAACTATCTGTATAAAATTTAGAAACACATAGATTATTTAATTTTTTAATATATTCATTTTTAACTCCTAATTTTACATAAGTTTTATCTATTAATTCTATATAATCTAAATTATATATTATGTTTTCATTTTTTTTCTTCATGATTTCTTTAATAGTTGGATTTGGTTCTTTATTTGTTTTAAATTTTTTATATGTATTTGAAAATTTAAGAACATATTCATTAATATTTTTTATTAAAATATCTCTTAAATTTTCAAATCCAACTCTTATTTCTTCTTTGTATACAAATATTTGCGTAATATCGAATAGATTATAAGGTATCATTAAACTAGTTTTAATTATTTCTAATTCATCACTTACTTTTTTATTATATTTATTACTATTTTCTAACAGAATTTTACAATTATATTCTTGAAAATTTAAATAATGATATAATACATTATAAAGATTATAAAGTTCAATAAACATTGATGTTATGTTTTTATCAATTTCTTTTGATGTATCATATTCTGGAATTGTATAATTAGTTTTATTGTTTTTGAATGGTAACATTAATTCAGTTACTTTTGCTGAAAAATTATTCATATATTATTAGAGTATAAAAAAAGTTTAAAAATATATATTTAATAAATATCATACAACTTACCACTGGATATAGTTTAGCCTTTATGAGTCTTTAGAGTCTTTCGCAAATACTTCAAAAAAATATTTTTATATACTTTTCTTTAAAAAAGGAGGGGATGTCGCTTGCGTAGAGCCATGTAAGGTTCCCCTCTTCTAAACAAAAGGAGGGGTTGAAGGGGAACCTTAGGTTCCCCTCTTTGAAGAATTAAAAAAAATTGATTTTTATTTACATAATTAAATATAATATTTAAAGTGTATATTATAAATATATCAATAATATCTATTTTTGAATCTTAAAAATGGGTATTAAGAATTTGAAGATTGTACTTGCACAAAAGTGTCAAGTTGCTATTAATGAGCGCAAATTAGATTCCTACAAAGGAATGACTATCGGAATCGATACCTCCATATTTTTATATAAATATCTCTATAATAATGATGACCACATTGAAGGCCTAACGCGGCTGATTTTGCGTTTAATGAAAAATGAAATAACCCCTCTTTTTGTATTGGATGGAAAACCACCAAAAGAAAAAAATGAAACTCTTCAAGATAGACGCGAAAGGAGAGAAGTTCTCGTAAATAAAAAAAATGTTGTAGAAAATTGCATTAATTTTAGTAAATGTGATTATGAAACCTTTAAAAATGAAATGAATCAATATATTAAAGAGAAAAATATTGATAATATTAATATGGATGAAGACGAAATCAAAGATTTATTTAATAAAAATGAACTGGAAATTGTTGAAGAATCCGAAAAAATAGCTAAAAAAATTATTTATGTAACATCAGCTCATATAGACTCTTCTAAGAAGTTATTTAAACTTTTTGGAGTACCATGTATTCATGCTCCATGCGAAGCTGAAGCACTATTAGCGGTTTTTTCAAAGGAAAATTGGATTGATGGTTGTATTTCAGAGGATACTGATATATTGGCAAATGGAGGATTTCTCTTTTTGAGGAATTTTAGTGCTGATAAAAATGTAGTCGAAGAATATTGCTTAGAAGGAATCTTATCTTGTTTAGAATTAAATTACGAAGAATTTATTGATATGTGTATTTTATGCGGATGTGATTATTTACCTAAAATTATTGGTATTGGTCCCATTACAGCTCATAAAATTATTGTAAAATATAAAAATATCGAAACATTTTTCGCAAATAATAAGAAATATGTTATTCCTAATAATTTTGATTATGAAAAGGCACGTGATTTATTCAAAAATCCGGTTTCTAAAGAATTATATCAAGATATGAAGGATGATATTAAAATTGAACATCCTAATATAAATGAGCTACTTGCATTTTTAAAAACAACTAAGCTTAAGGAAAAATATTTGAAAGAAATTGAAAAAAATATAATTACTTATTATGTAAATATTACTTGTATGGATAATATAGTATATGAAAAAAACCAATTAAAGAAAATTACGGATTTTTTCAGTAAAAAAGAAGGGAACCAATAGAAAGGAACCATCTTGGCGACACTACCCATTTACTCATCCTTCATTTATAAATAATAATTAAAAAAATTTATTAATTTTTTTATTTTTTTATTTTACTAGAGTCTTTCGCAAGCTCCATCAGCCTGCAGCAAGTCCAGCGGCTCCGCATCCGGGATATTCGATATCAGAAGACCGCTTGCTCAATACCGGAGGGATGGAGATATCCAAGCCCTACTGGGAGCCGCTGTATTTATTTTATAAATTTTAAATATATTTTTTTTATAATAATTTAATAATTATTTATTAAATTATTCATTTTTGTTTTGTTTTTTTTTATTATGTTTTTTTATGTTTTTTTTTTATGTTTTTATATTTTTATGTAAAATACATTATTTACATTATACTGTTAACATGAAGGAGTGTCGAAGGGTGCGCAGAGCCACTATTGGTTTCCCTTCTCTTAGACAACAACTGCAGGGACCGCGGGAGCAGCAGGAATAAAGTGCTTCTTGAGGTAAGTTTGGAGATTGAAGAAGGTAACAACATCTCCCTCACCTGGTTGAAGAAGGCCCTTAAGCTTCTCATCGGGAACGATTTGCTTCTTGTTGGCCTCATTTTGGAGATTTTGGGCCTTAACATAAGCAATTACCTTTGAAGTGACTTCAGTTCTAGCAAGATGGACACCATCGTCAATACCAAGGAAACCGGCAAGTTGGGAAGAAATGGGGGCGGGCTTGGCAAAGCCGCTAGGGCTTCTCTTCTTGTCAGACTTGTTCTTCTTCTTATCAGACTTCTTCTTAGACTCCTTGCGATCCTTGAGAACTTCCTTTTGAAGAACTTTCAAGTTAGATTGAAGAGTCTTCATAAGGAGTTGAACATCTTGGAATTGGTTGACAAGCTTGTTGAAAAGTAGCTCAACGCTATTTTCATCTTGTTCAGAAACGGGTGCGGTAGCGTCGGTTGCAGATACTTCAACTGGTGCAGTAGCTGGTTCAGCAACTTCAACAACGACTGGTGCAGAAACATCCGATGAAGCTACTTCAGGGACTGGTGCAGCTGCATCGGTTTTGGGGACGGACTTTTTAACTTTAACGATTTTGCTCATTTTTCTTTTTATAATATTATATAGGTATTATTTTTTTAAATAGTCCGCATTTTTGCGATTTTTTTAATAATTTAAACCTATTTTTTCTTATATTTTTCTTTAATTATTTAATTTTTGAAGTTTTTATTTTCTCTATTTTATATTATTTTTCTTATATATTTTTCTATTTTTCTTTTTTTATTTTCTATATTAAATATAATGGAACCTCTATTTTATGAATTCTTTAAAAAATTTTTATATTTTATAATTTTAATTTCTATATGTTTTTATTTAATTATTTATATTCAAAATAATACCCAAAATAATACCATTTTAATTGAATCAAAAATAATGTTTTATATGATAATAATATTTTTATTTTTTTTTATTAATGATGTACTAGAAACTCCGCAGGAATCAATGAAAAAATTTTTATTTATTATTATTAGTACATTCGGAGTATCATATATATGTAATTATTACATTATAACAAAATATAATGTACATCCAAAAGTTGAAATGGATTCATCAAAAATAGGTAATCGAGAATTAAATCAATCAATAACAAATAAAGCAAATAGTGATGTATCAGAAGGTGTTGGATATTATTATAAATTATTCATATCATTTTTAGTATCATGTGGAATATTTTTAGTAAGCAGTATTATATTATTTTTTATTTTTAGAAGAGAAAATCAGCATGTAGGAAATAAATTATATGAAGCATTTATTAATTCAATGGGTAAAAATCAAAATTATTTAATATATTTTGCAATTTATTTTTTTATTATTGCGCAAATATTTAGAGCATATAATATAAATACTAATTTAACAGATATATTAAATCCATGTATTATTGGTGGATTTTTAATTTTTTTTCTATTTTGTTTTATAATATTTATTTGCAAAAAATTCAAAGTTATTAATAATTTGCAATATTTGAATACATTTATAATATTAGGGTCATTATTAGTATATTTTATTATATTTGGAATTTATATTTTTATGAGTAGTTTAACAGAAATTTGTACAAATAATGATGCACCGCAAAAAAATAAATTTATGGAAGAAATATTATTTATATTAATTATACTAAGTATTTTAATTATATTATGGTATGATGATAGTAGGGATTGGAAATGGATTGGATATTTTTTATTTCTGGTGGTTAGTATTTTTAATATAGCATGTTTTTTTTATTTTAACAGCTTATATCCAAATTTAACACTGCCGTCATTTTGGTTGATGATTGAATGGTTAATTATATTATTTACAAAAACTCAATCGAAAAATTCAATTCATTATATTTTTATGAAATAAAAATTTATTTAATATATAGGATCGGTACCTAGCTATAATAATTTCATCCAAATACTATTTTTAATTATTGATTTTATTTTATTTAAAATAATATAACTGTATATAAATAATCAGATTCAGCTAAAGAATAAATTTCGGGTCCATCTAATACATTATTATTTAGAGTCTTTC
>TBL_comb47_HYPODRAFT_10004392_pt1 | contig 16227 bp, 11 predicted proteins | sample TroBogypolimnion_40_FD_10682 | JGI IMG/M metagenome (IMG submission 10682)
AGATGCTTGCGGTACTCTGGGTATATCGTGCCGATATGTTATTCCGCTGGAGCTTGATGATAAAAAATCTTTCTTCATTACCTTCATGCTCTTCATGGTGAAGTGTATTTTCCCCGTTTACTTTTCGCGTATTTTGTGTGTTTTGTGGATAAAAACTTAAATGCCGATCAGGCGATCGGCGCTCCCAGGCGTTGGCTTCATTACCTTCATGTTCTTCATGGTGAGGCTGTATTTGCTTATTTTCGTGTTTTTTCGTGCCTTTCGTGGTTAAGGTGTATTTAACTGTTTCCTTTGGTTGCGGCTACGCCGCGCTGTGCTTTCTGTGCTTGAATATTTACGCTATTCCTGGATGATGGTGCCTTCCGGAACTTCGATATGTTTGGTCAATTCGCTGCCGGTCCAGTCCCAGCCGCATTTGATATTGCCGTAGGGAGTGGGAACGACGCCTTCGGCTTTTTGTCCTCTGACGGCGAAGGGCCTGAACGAAACACTTTTCCAGGCGGGGGCCGTTTGTTTGACGCCGAGAATGATTTCCTGAAAATGCGCCAGCGGGTGAGCGGTCCAGGCATGGCAGAGGCTCCAGTTGCCGCGCTGCTGCTGCCAGTTCCAGTTTTCCGGGACGGTGGAGAGGCCTTCATCAACCCATTTGCCCCACCAGCGGCGGATGCAGTCAATGACTTCCTGTTTGACCTCTTTGCGTTTAAGGGCCTCGAAGATATAGTGCATAAAGAACGAGGACGGCATATAGGCAGACCTGACTTCATCATTGTTAATCAGCGGCAGCAGCACGCGGTCGAGGAATTTGTCATGGCTTTCCGGGAAAATATCCAGCAGGATCGCCAGCGCGGCGGTATGGGGGGATTGCGCCTTGACCACCCTGCCCTCTTTATCAATGCCGTCCCAGATCGCGCCTTCATGACGGTCATAGAGATGGGTTTTGATTGCCGACAGCAGTTTGTCGGCACGATACCGGCAGTCCCGTTCCAGTTCCTTGAGCTTGGTCATTTCGGCCATTTGCTGAACGTAACGCAGCGCCAGCAAATACTGGAGATTGAGCACCGCTGGCACGCCGTCGCGATGCAGATCCTCGCACCAGTCGAGGAACAGCCAGTAACGGTCGTCATACGCGAGCAAGCCGTTTTTGCCGAGATTGCAACGGAAGTATTCCAACACCTCATTGATGCGGTCTTTCATTTCCACAAAGAGAGAAAGGTCGCCGGTCTGCCAGTAGTAAAGCCAGTGCGTGACAAGCCAGGTCAGCGAAAAGTCGGGCAGGATGCAGTGATGCGAGCAGGTCGGGGCATGTCCATAGGTAAGCCCGCTGAACGTCTTTTGCGTCCCGAGCTGCCGGATGCCTCTGGCCAGCAGTCTGGAATCGGCGGCCAGCGCGAAGGTGTTCCGTGCCTGCACACAGGCATCGCCCCACCATTGGGCCTGTTCGCGCCAGGGGCAATCAACGTAAGCATCCAGCATACAGCTTTTCTGAGTATGGACGCAGATATTCCAGATGTCATTCAGACGTTTTTCAGAGGATTCGAAGCGCCCGGCGATCTTCAGCGGATAGACGGTCTGGCGCAGGGAGATTTTTACGCTGATATCCGCCGGATTACCGCGCACCGCCACCACCAGGTAACGGAACCCCCAGATATGCAGGAATTCGTGGCGGGTGACGCCGGCGGCCGGTTTCAGGCGGTTGCCGAATGCCTGGCGGCAATGAATCGTGGTCGGGTCCAGCAGATCCGGGGTGACGCCGTTCAAACTCTCGGTCGCCAGCAGGTCAATCAGACCGCCGTCCGACGCGGTTTCCGTCTCCACGAGCATCGTGCCGACAACCTCGCGTCCGAAGTCCAGCAGCAGCGCATGGGCTTCATCCGGGTCCCAGGCGGCAAAGGTCAATTGCTTCGGGTCGCCCTTGCCGTCAAACGGCACCCATTCGCATTTCTCGTCGCAGTAGAGCTTGACCAGATTCCGAGGCAAGGCAAAGTCTTTACCGCACTGCCAGGCGGATTCGGCCACGATCTTTTCCGGATACAGCAGGTCATTGGTGAACGGCGGAATACCGCGTTCCTCGAAGCTGTGCCACGGCATCGCGCCGGGGGCGCGGGTAACCATCAGGCCGCCGGTAGCCCAGCCGATGTCATCGTATTCCAGCTCTTTCCAGCCGTCCAACGGGTCAACCGAAGAATCATAAAGTTCCTGGAAGCCAAGTTGCAGCGAGAGCCGCGCCACCCCGCACGAGTAACCCGGCGCCTGGCGGACTTTCCAGGTACGATTGGTGTTCAGCGAAACATCATCCGCCGTTCCCGTCAGCAGAATACCGGCTTCGTCGGCATACAAGTAAGTGAAAGTGGAAGTGCCGTACTGATACCCCATGACCGCCAGCACGTTTTTTCCCTTTTTCAGGTATGGCGCAATGTCCACCCGGTCAAACGGCCAGCAGCCGTGAAACCCTCTGGCCGGCCCGCGCGTCACATACTGACCATTGACATAGAGGATGTAAAACGCGTCGGCCGTAATGCAGATTTCGCACTTTGGCGGGACGTAATCCAGCCGGAATTCTTTCCTCGCCTGAATTCTGTTGTCGATGTAATTGACCTCATAGTTTACAGGCCATATCCAGTTCGCGCCGGCAAACATGGAACTGTCAGGATGCATGTTGATCATTTCAGAGTACCCCTTATATTTGATTTAGTGTCTTTGTTTTAGACTTCTATGCTTTAAACGTTTTTAAAATTTGTGCCATAAAGTGTTTGTTATCAAATAGTTGCGTCAATGGATGGTCTCAGTCCCGCGACTGCTGGATCGTGACCTGGATCGAAAGAAGGTTGTGACGGAGCACAACCCTCCAGAGGCGGACAAGCCCTCCATTGGGTTATCCGCCATCGCAACTGTTCCTCTGTTTTTTGAATTTCCGGTTTCCATTCTGACTCCTGAATTCTGAATTCTGAATTCCTTCTTTTGGGTTGCGGGCAAAGCCCGCCTTAATTTTAAAAATACGTCTTATTGTCCCTTTGTCGTAAAGTTCCGGCTTGACAAGGATATTGACCGGCAAATCCAGGCGTTTCAAACTGAAGTCAGCCAGCGTTTTCAGCAACGCCTCCGCAACTCCCATGGTAGCATGGCTGACGCACGAAACAGGCGGAATGTTCCGTAGAGAATCGCCGCAGCCGTTCAACGAGATTATGCCGAACTTGTCCGGCGCCGCCCCGAAAGCACAGATATCCGAAACGATCATCCGGATGGATTCATCCGAATAGATGAATACCGCGTCTTCACCAGCCTCAACAGCGCGATTAAGCATCTCCCGGCATTTTATGCCGTATTCGCCTGCCGATCTTTCAACCAGCCGAATACAATTTTTACGCAAGAGCCCGTGCTGCTTCAGCACATTGGAAAATCCGGCAATACGTTTTTCAAAAGACTCATCTTTATTATTTTCTTCAAAGCAATATCCCATTAGAAAAATCTTTCTGTATCCGGCTTTTACCAAAGCTTCAGCCGCCATTTCACCGGCCGCATAATTGTCCAGGCTGATAATATTTTTCACCGTTCCGAAATAGTATTCCGTAAGGGTAATCACCAACTTCTGTTTTTCCAACTCCTTGAGATATGCGATTACCTGTTCATCAGAGGCATTGCATTTGAATGGAGAGATTAAAACAACAGCAGCCTGCCGGATTTGCGCTTTAACTTGGTTAAAACTGGTCGAGGAGTCTGTCAGCAGCAAACTGATATCCGCGCCTTGCATTTTGGCTATCGGCGCAAAATTCAACCACAGGCGTTCGAGCGCCTGCAGATGAAATGCGCATTGAACTCCGGATGCGATAAACAGGATTTTGCCGCAGCGGCACAGTAATCCGGAAGAATTGACAATCTCATTTTTCCGTCCTTCCTGTCGGATAAGCCCATCGGCAATCAGTTCACCTATCGCCTTACGCAAAGTCATCCGGCTGACATCCAGCAATACGGCAAGTTCACGTTCCGGCGGCAGCAGGTATTTCCCGGATGAAGCCAGGGACTTAACCAGCGTTACCAGGCCTTCTTTTACATCCTGATATTTTTTATAGATTTTAGTCATATAAATATCTATACCTTATGGTCTAGATTTTTTCAACCGGCAAATCCGTAAAATATCTTGAATATCTGTTGATCGCTGTTCAGTTGTGTGAACGTCAAAGTCATTTTAATGGATATTTCTTGCAATTTGAAAATAATAGATATATAATTAATCACCCAAATTACGGAGGAAATAGAAATGAGACAAAACAGTTCTTTTGCGGCATTGGTTTTTATTGTAATTCTCGGCATTGGCATAGGATTGGCAGTCGCCACATTTAAGGTAACGGATAACCCGGCAAGCGTATTAATTATAGTCGCCGCCTTTTTTACCGCCCTCATCGTCTCGCTCTCAATTAAGGTTGCGGACCAGTGGGAAAGGGTGGTGGTATTGCGCTTAGGCAAGTTCCGCGCCCTCAAGGGGCCGGGACTGTTTTTCATTATTCCGGTCATCGACGTGATACCTTACTGGATTGACACCCGCGTAATCACCGCTTCCTTCAAGGCGGAAAAAACCCTTACCAAAGATACGGTGCCGGTGGATGTGGACGCCGTGCTGTTCTGGAAAGTTTTAGACCCCAAAAAGGCTGCCCTGGACGTGGCCGACTATCAAAGCGCCATAAGCTGGGCCTCCCAGACCGCGCTGCGCGACGTCATCGGCAAAACCATGCTTTCGGACATGCTGGAAGGCCGGGAGAAGATCAGCAACGAACTGCAGAAGATCATTGATGAGCGCACCGAACCGTGGGGCATTAATGTCATTTCGGTGGAAGTCAAGGACGTGCTGATTCCCGCCGCCCTGGAGGATGCCATGTCCATGCAGGCCCAGGCGGAAAGAGAACGTCAGGCCCGCGTGATTCTAGGCGATTCGGAACGGCAGGTGGCGGAGAAGTTTGAGGAAGCGGCCAAGACCTATACCAACAATCCTGTCGCCCTTCATTTGAGGGCGATGAACATGCTTTATGAGGGATTGAAGCAGAACTCCACTATCGTAATTGTCCCCAGCACGGTCACAGAAACCATGCAGTTGGGGGGACTTGCCGGATTGACCGCGTTGACCATGGGCATCGGGCAGGAGCGCGCAAACAAGGAGAAGGAAAACAAGCCGGTGTAAATTGGCAGAGAATTGCGCTAAAATTCCTGAATGCCTGCAAATAGTTTTTGCGGCATTTTGCGGAACATCACAGCGCTCTTTTTGAAAAATCTTGAATTTTTCATTTTGAGAGGCTATATTCATACCCAGCTTGGTGAATATTTACAGATAGCATAACCGCGAAAATCTCTTGCTGTATTCACATTCGCTTTAGGAAAGAGCCACTAAAATTACGATCAATAATATATTGTTAATGATTTTACAGTTGTCTATTTTGAGGGCAGTCCGTCAGGGGGTGCAATTTGAGACAGCGTGAAAATCCGTTCAAAGCGATCAGGCATATCGCTGAATACCTGCTGGTGCTTTTAGCATATGCCGCCGTAAGATGGCTGCCGCACTCATTTATTTTCAAAATTTCGTCATTTTGCGGATTCTTTCTCTATTTGCTGCCGTCAGTGCGGTGTATTGCGAAGGCCAATCTCAAAATCTTCTTCCCGGAAAAAACCGAGCGGGAAATTTCCTCCATCGCCCGCCAGAGTGTTTCCAATATTGTGCTTTCCGTCGCGGAACTATTCTGGTTCAGCGGCAGGCCCGATAAAGTCAGAAAATACCTTGACTTTGATCCCGCAATAGCCCGGGAATGGGAGTCATGCGCGAAAGAGGGACGAGGCCTGATCTACGTTTGTATGCACTTTGGCAATTGGGAGCTTGCCGGCTTGATGATAAGAACTTTCATCAATGACAAGTTTGCAGTCATTGCGCGGGAGGTCAGAAATCCCTGGATCGACGCGCTTATCAACAACAGCCGCTGTACCGGCGGAAACCGGGTCATTCCCGCGAAGGGCGCCGTCAAGGAGATGATTAAGGCATTGAAAGGCGGTTATGCGCTGGCGACGCTTGTTGACCAGAATACCCGGGTCAGGGACGGCGGCATCTTTGTTGATTTCCTTGGTCTGCCGGTGCCGGTCAGTCGTGTTCCCGCAATGTTCGGGCGAAAGATGAATGCATCCGTGGTTGTATGCGGGTGTATGCGGGTCGGTCACCGCTACAAAAGCTACTTCGAAAAACTGCCTCGCGAAAGCAAAGATTATGCCGACGATCTGGAAATGACGCAGGATCTGATGAGAATTGTCGAAGATATCGTCCGCAAAAATCCGGAGCAGTATCTTTGGTTCTACAAGCGGTTCCAGAATATCCCCATTGATGCAGACGAAGAGCTTATAAAAAAATATCCGTATTACGCGGAACTGTCTTCGGAACGTTTCTACAGCAAAGTCTATGCCCAGGGCAAGGGCGGTTCCCCCAAGAGCCGGCCGGCAAAGAACAATGGGTAAATAGAATTTCCAGCTTAAATCATTGCGTATTTCCGTGCTCATTTATTATGCAAAAACACCAGAGATAAAGTTTTGCACACTGATATCAACAGTCGTTAAATTATCTTTTTTCCCAGCAACGAGCACAGCAGTTCACCACCGAATTCGGCAGTCGGGTCATTCGCAGCATTGACCGGCGCCAGTTCCGTAATGTCGGCGGAACAAACCATTCCGGTTCCGGCCAGGGTTTCCATTGCGAGATGCGCTTCACGGTAATTAACCCCGCCTCTAGACGCAAGCAATACGCCGGGAGCTTCCGCCGGATCGGCGAAATTCATCCCGATGCTGACATGAATCCCGTCAGTGCAATGGGTAAGTTTGCGGCAAGCCTGAACTATCACTTCATGCATACCGAGAACATCAATATCTTCCATGGTGAATAACTTGATTCCGGACTGCCGCAACAATTTGCGTTCGGCGGAATCGACATTTCTCAGCCCGATCAATACAATATTCTCAGCCGGCATATCTGGCGGAATTGAAACCATACGCAGACCGCAGCGGTTACAGCAGACAGCAAGCGCCATGCCTTGCAAATTGCCGGTAGGACTGGTTTTTTCGTCGTTGAATTCACCGAACGCGGAGAACATTATCATGCCCGAATTTTTTCTTCGCTGCCTCAGTCCGCTGAGAATTCCGGCAATGATTGAATGATCGCCGCCGACGGCCAGCGGAAATCGGTTGTCGTCCAAGGCTTTTACCGTGAATTGCGCCAAGCGGTCATTGGCGTCAAGCAGCAGCGCAGCTTTCTGCTCCGGAGTCAGGCTTGCGTCATACAGCACCGGTTGAACGATGTTTCCACAATCTTCCGTCATATGCCCGGAATCGGCCAGTTTCTCTTTCAATTTTTTAGTGCATACGGCCTCTGGAGCAAGTTCCGATCCTGACCGGTTGGCGCCAATGCTTACCGGCATTCCGGCGATACGCACTCCGTTGATGTGCGGCTCCGGACAAATTCCGCAGTAGCGCTTGTTCACATAGCTTGAGGTCATACAGCCGAGCAAGGCAGGATAAGTTAAATTAAAAGCTATGATATCGCCGGCCTCGTATGATTTACCGGAATCTTCAATATCAACAATCAGATGATCACTGCTGCCGCCAAGAATTTTAATCCCCGGTTCGCAGGGAAGGAGACAATCTAAAATCGTATCTTCCCGTCCGATACCCAGTAATGCCCGTCGCCGGCTGCGGTTGTCGCCTAATATCACCGGGATGTGGCCGAAAGCGTCCAGTCCGGTAATTCCCTCCGGTTTGGACGGCTTGATGCCGGATTCAATAACTTCAGCTTTCAGGCAGAAAGCATCCGGTTCCGTTCCTGACAGTAATTCACCATACGCGGTTTCCCTGCCGAGCAGGATGCTTTCCCCCAGCCGCACATGGTTTATCTTTGCGGGCATTGTACCATCAATAATCATTTTCAAAGAACTGCTGTTGCCGCCGGAAACCCAGCGCAGTTTTATTTTATAGACAGTTTCGATTTCTTCGGCAAGCTCCGCCAGCAATTCCATATTTTCCAGAGAAGGAAGCACCCCGCCGAAACAGGTGAGGTTGGTGCCAATGCCGGCCAGACGAACGCCGGGCATCCTGATGATTGCCCCGACGGCGGGAATAACATCTTCGGGCATCAGGCCTTCGCGGCGATCTCCGAGATCAGTCATCAGGATGATGTCGTGTTTTTTGCGCTGACGCACCGCTTCCGCGGACAGCATCTCAATTATCTCCAGTTCCGAATTCAGGCTGATATCGACAACTTTCACCGTATGGGATATTTGACTTTTCATCGGAGAACGCAGAAGCATCAGTTCAGAATTAATGCCGTTATTACGCAGACGCACCAGATTTTCGAGCCTTGAATCCGCAATCTGCTTTACCCCGCCATCCAGCATAGCCGAGGCAACGGCAGGAGAACCGCAAGTACATTTGACTACTCCGGCAACAGCTATTCCCCGCTTTTCGCATAGTGTCGTCAGCGTGGAAGCATTTCTGCGGATAAAATCCAGATTTATTTCGATTCTTGGATATTCCATAATTTCCTGACTCCTGGTGATTGAATATCGCCTAGATTTTTTTTACCGTCCCGTCATCGGCATTGTCGACCTTTTCGGCTCTGAGATCGCGGAACAGCCGGAAGGCATCGCGAATGCCGCCGCAGAAAATCCACCCGGTGCAGACGGTTCCGAGAATCAGACTGAACCACCAGAGCTTGAACCACCAGAACCATGACCAGGCGTTGTCGGAAACTTTAAAAAAGATGTTGATCACAGTGCCGATAACGAATGTTCCCCACCAGGCCATAGTCCACCAGAATGTCGCCCAGAACAGAATTCTTTCAAACCGGGAAAATTCTTTGGACACGCCGATGAGTTCGCCAAAAGTTTTGCGTTTGACTTTTAGCGCGTCTTTGGCTTCGACCACGTCATCTTTGACCGCGTATTTGCCGCAATGCAGCATCTTGTCCATGTCAAACACGCATCTGGGCCCAAACAGCGATACCAATACATAGCTCAAAGAGGCAGTCAGCATGGCATAAAAATAGATTTCCATCCCATTCAGCGGGAAATTTGTCTTATGCGCGATAACCCATTGCCAGTCCGGCCATAATTTCAACAGAATCGGGGCCATCCGAGTCGCCCAATAACTCTGGATAAGCATACCGCCGAACGCCATCACCGTGCCTAGAATCAATGCCGTCCAGGCCGCTTCGGTAGTTCCTCGTTTCCAGTACAAGCCGCCGATGATTACAGCGCCGGCTCCACCGCAATATATAGCAGCGGTAAGCGCAAAAAACATAAAAATGAAATCTTTCAACGGGAACAGCATGCTGAAGACGAATCCGAACAACGCCACTCCGAAAATCGATACCCGCAGCCAGAGCAGATGCCGTTTGGGTTCGAGCGGCTTGTTGCGAATCGGCATCAGCACGTCCTGCACGAAAATCGTTCCCCAGGAATGCAGGTAACTGTTGTCGCAACTGATGGCGCAAGCCACGATGACCGCGGCAAACAACCCCATCATACCCACCGGCAAAATATTGGACAGAAATAGCGGCACGGTCATCTGTTTTTGTATCTGCGGATCGGTGATCGCCGCAATCTGCGCGTGGATCGGCGCGGCCATTTCGGCGAATTTCGGCAGGTGCAGCACGGCATAGGCGGCAAGCGGGATCAACAGCATGCACAACCCGGACGCAATGCCGCGCCACGAACCGATAATCCCGGCCATCTGAGCTTCGTGCGGGGTTTTGGCCGCGGCATTAAACCCTGAATTACCCTGCCATGATTTGGAGTTATAGATCATGCCGAAAACTCCCATCAGAAAATACCAGATGTTGAAATCATGCACTTCTCCGGTTCTGAACGGATTAAGCATGGATTTACCCTCCGGGGCCATCAGCAGTCCGGCAATGATGTCGTTCCATTCGAATTTGAACATCAAAAAACACATGAGGATCAGAAAAATCAACATCAGCAGAATACCCTGATAGAAGTCGGCAATCATAATACTGATCTGGCCGCCTGTACAGGCAATGAATAAAGCAATGCTCAAATATGCCGCCATAATCAGCGGCAGAGTCGGCATTTCGAAAGTTCCAAGATGGAAATGCTCCGGCAAGCCGAAAAAATAGATAATGACGCGAGCAGTAATAAGCGGGAAAATCCCGTAATTAAACACTCCCGAAACCCAACAGAGAAAACCGGCGAAATACCGGAACTGGCGACTGTAACGTATTTCAAAAAATTGCGCCAGCGTCAGTGCGCGGGTCTGGCGGAAACGATAGATGATAAAACCGGAGATGCCCAGAATAAGTCCGATCGGCATTCCGATCATACCCCACCACTGAGTCGGCAGGCCGGAGTTGTATAACATTTCCCAAGCCGCGATGATTGAGATTGCGCCGCCGAATCCATTGGAAACGGTCAACATGTACCTTCCGGCCATACGGTTCGCCGCCAGAAAGTCCGCCACGCTTTTCATATATCTTCTGGCATAAAGTGTGATTATCAGGAGCGAACCCAGTAAAAAAACAATTATCGACCAGTCAATCCAGTGCATTTTCATTGATTATATATTCCTTATATTACTCACACTTGGCAGAATTTATGCTTCTCTTTTCCATCATAAGATATACTCCGGCCAATACCCCGAAGATGGCGATGAAAAACAGAAAACTGAATTTTTCATGAAGCAGAATTGAAGACATTATCACCGTTAGAATTAGACTGATATAGCCAAATGCGCCGACTTCCCCGGCATTCAGATACTTCAAGGCCGCATACCAGCAGATGTAAGCCAGCCCATTGACAAACACCCCCATATAAATAGTGGCAAGCCACAGGTTTAATGAAAGATCCCATCTCACCGGACACTTCGCCAGGATAACAATGAAAAAGAGCATTATTGTTCCGGACAATATTACCACGGTGGTGCTTAGTATGCTGCCATACTTTTTTGAGACTTTAATGCCCCATACCGTATACCCCGCCCAGCAGATTCCGGAGCCCAGCGCAAGCAGGTCGCCAATTACAGATGTTGAAGAAAGAAATAAGTCTCCTTTGCTTTTGCTGCTGATTGCAATAAGAACTCCTCCGAAACCCAGCAGCATCCCTGCGAGTTTACGTAAATTCAGCTTCTCTTTAAGTGCGAAAAGCGCTATTATTACAGTAAAGATCGGAGACGTATTGGCAAAAAGACTGGAACGGGTGGCGGTCGTATATTTCAAAGACCAAAAGACAAGAATCCCTTCGCCGACGATGCCTATCAGTCCAAGAAAAAGAAACATTCGGAAGTCATTTTTTACAGCATGAAAAAGCTGATAAGTTTTCTTTTGATGAATAGTTAATGCAATTGCAAAAACAGATGCCATCAGGAAACGCAGAAACGAAAAAAATATCGGATCTATATCTTCCGCGTTTTCCCCGAACACAAATCTGCTGACAATATAGAAGCTGGCCCACAGCGCTGTTGCTGAAAAAGCAAGAATAAAGCCGGGTAATTTCTTTGTATTAAACATGTTAACCTGTATTGTTGTATCTAACCGACTCTAAATTATTCTTTTTTTCGAATTGATTTCATCATTTCCGCGATTGCCGGAGAAATAAAATCGGCGGTCACCCTGTTTCCCTCATCAGTCAAATGAACTCCATCAGGAAGAATAAGCGTATCAATAAGTCCTTTCTTCTCGTTGAATTTCTTCAAAAAATAATCGTGCAAGTCGCATAACGGGAGATTATATTTTTGTGCAAGTTCCCTCGTTGCATCACAAATCTTTGAATTCAAATATTTATCAAGTCCGCCTTTTGACGCGTATTTCGCCCCCCATGTATGCCTTTCATTATTGAATGGAGTGCTTGTAATCAGCATAATCTTCGACTTGGTGTTCTGCTGAATTTCCTTAATGATCTTTTCCATATATTCCTGATATTCATCAGGAGTTGAATTCCCGACATCGTTCAAGCCAAAGGATATCGTAACGAAATCAGGGTTATGGGCAATAACATCCTGCCGGAGTCTTGCATATCCCTGCTTGGCGGTATTGCCTCCCACCCCGGAATTGATGACTTTGACTTCAAGCTTGTTTTCTTCAACCAATTTTTTCTTAACCAGTTCCGTAAGTTTGGCACCCGGTTTGTTACGGCTGCAAAGGGTGGTCGAATCCCCCAACATGACCAGAATATTTTCTTCCGCAAAAGTCACATTACATGCACCCAAAAGCACTGCGTCCATAATAATTTCCCGAGTCATAAATATACCTTTCATGATATTTTCTATTATTAGATCTTAATGTACTGATAAACAGCTTAATTATTTGTCAGCCATTCAAGAACTTCATTTGAAAAACAATTTTTGAAAAGCGCTTCCTGGTCAGGCGGGCCAAGATAAATAATGGAACCGTTCCCCATTTGTTTGAAAGCGATTACGGGCATCTCTTTTATAGGGATTTGCCCGTTTCTGCGGAAAGCAGTGCCGGTAATAACCACTGTCGCTCCTGCGCCTTTGGTTTCACTCATAGCACAAGGGCATTTAATTGCCTGTCCTTTTTCAAGACCTTTTGTCAATGGGCATTCAATTTTAGGAGTAATGTCTTGCAATTGAACGGCCGCATAACTGTCGATGCCGTGCAAGCGGGTTGCTCCGTCAATCTCCTTATCAATGTTCTTGTCATAGACATAATTGCCGTTCATATCCAGGGAATTCATATATGAATTAGTAATCAGGAGCCCGCCATTCTTTACATAATCCTCCATCCCGGAATACATTTCAGGCGAGAAAAGATAATAGTAAAAAATGGCTATTCTTTTATATTGTTCTCTTTTGTCTTTGTTTTGGGATAGAAAGATATCAGCGTTAACTTTTTCAGCGCTCATCCCGGCAGCAAGCAGTTTTGCCAAATACTGCTCACTTCTTTTCAAATACCAATCCATCTTGAATTTTGGATCGGCTAGAACTCCGACATCAATCTTTCTGGCATTCTCTTTTTTGTCTTCTGCATTAAGCGATAATGAAACAAAAAGCATTGTCAGCATTAAACCTAAAACATAATATTTTTTCATATTGCTCATCCTTAACTATAGAATCTCAAAAAATTATTTTTTATTGCCTGCAAGCCACTTCACAGACTCTGCGATAATCTGAAACTCTTTGCCGCCCAGTTCTTTGCCTTGCAGCATCGTCGGATCATTCCATGCGGTAAATTCGCCGGGAAGCGTACCGAAAAGAACAACTTTGCCTTTGCCAAATTTTCCGGACAGAATAACATCATTGCCCTTTGCATCCTTTGCTATGACTTGAGCATCTTTGCCGGGAGCAAGCGCATAGTGGTCGAAGCCGAATCCGGGGATGTATTCATCGCCGGCTTTCAGTCCTGCCGTCACCGGCTGGGCTGCCTGTATCTTTATTTTATTGTCATCGACTTTCATTATTTTCCCTTTGTTTGCGTCTGCGATATCCGGGAACAGTTCATTCGCCTTCACGGCAGAGTCATGGGTAAGAATAAGCCCTTTGCCTTGTTTTACCATTTCCCTTATTTCGTTCATGGCCCCATCAAAAAATACATCGGCCCTGGGCTGAGGTATTATAAGCACATCCGCGTGTCCCATGCATTCACTGTCAAGGCGGGGAAGATAGAAGCAGTTAAATTCCGGCAGCTTGCGGAGCTGATTATAAATTGCTTCCGCACCGTAACTGTTTTGATATATGCCGACCTTTATGCCGGGCTTATCCGGCACGGCAATCGCGACTTCAGGATTTTCCACAATATTTATTTTGCCCATACCGGCAAAATAAATATTGTCAGCATAAAGCCCTTTGAATTGCATCAGATCATTGCTTGTTCCTATTGCCAGAACATAAGGCTCGGAATCATAGTCAGTCTTGACTTTTACGCCTTTTTTAAGTTCGTCAGCCGTAACGGCATAAAGCGTTTTGCCTGTAATAATATTTTTAACTTCGAATTTGTCGCCCTTCAACCCCAATTTTCCGGCATCTATTGACAATGTCGCCGATGCTGCTTTTTCACAAGGCAGCGCCACACAGAGCATGTCGTAATTCCTGGTCATTGAAGAAAACCTGAAATTATCATTTTCATTAAGATGCGCGGGCTGCGGGGAAATTTTATCTATGAAATCAGAAATGAGTTTACTTTTTCCTTCGCTGTACCCGCAGGCCAGATAGTAGGCATTTCCTTTGCGCGTCATTACAGGCTTCTTAGTAAATTTATCGCGGATTACAACTTCTTCCGCTGAAGTTACTTTGATATCGCGCAATTCGCACCATGTTTTCTTTTTGGGTACAGGGAGATTGGGGCTTTCAAGTGCAATGTACCCCGGCAGCGGCTGAGTCTCTTTTATTTTTATGCCGAACAATTCTTCCATGTAATCTGTCTGTTTCTCCAAATCACTGCCGCCGGTGGTTACGGGTGTTCCCAGAGCCAACACCTTGCCGCCTTTTGCAAGGTAAATTTTCAGGCTGTTAAGGAAAGCTTCATCCATTCCGATGCCCATTTCCTCCGGGATAATCAAGAGGTCATATTTCGCGAGATTTTCAGGTTTTAGCGTAAACTCGGTGCCAATTAGCTGCGCATCAACCGAATAACGTTTTTTCAGGTCATCCAGCAGTGAAGTAAAGACTTTTCTGTATGTTACTCCCGGCGCGGCCGGGAATCTCAACACCAAAGGCACCGAGGTTGCCATCACAGCAATTTTCGACTGTGATTCGGCCCCCATCCATTCTTTTTGCAGATTATTCCATTTTTTCACATTTTCAACCCGCAAAAAGAGGTCTACCATTCTTTCGCTTTTTTGATAATAACCATTCAAGACATCGCCGTATACCTTGGTAAACGATTCATCCAGGCTGTAATATTTTCTCACCACATCCGGGAATAACATCACACGACTTTCGAAGATTCCTATCGGTTTGCCATGAAAGGCCATAGTTTGCCGGTAAGGCATATTGACCCCTCTGTAACCGAGGCCTGAATCCAACCACACTTTTTTCAAATCCCGGTACTCTGACTGTACCACCACCCACATCCGGTCAACTATTTTTTCAATAGCGACGGCATCATATCCCCATGCTGACGGATTACAGTCAGTTATCTCTGGCGGATAAAGGCAGAATGCCGTTTTCATATCGTATCGGGCGGCGGTATCTCTCATAATCTTTACAAAATTAGTCATAATCTCAATTTTATAAAGACAAAATCTTTTATCCCACTTGGTGCTGCCTTTACCGTCCGGCATTTTATTATTGTCATACGCTTCGCCAAAGTTTTTCTGACAAAATAAATTGAACTTTTCCAGCTCTTTACTGTGCGTGTCAGGAGCTTCGGCGCAGTCTAACTCATGAAGGTATATCCCGGCAAGACTTTCATGACGCGGTTTATAATTTCTGCCGAATTCTTCTATGATGTCAGTCCATATTTTAATATGCCGCGGATCATTAAGTCCTGTGATGTCCGTGCCTTTAACTTTATAATCCGGGGTAAGTATAAGCCATATTTTGAGATTATATTTGTCCGCCGCGGTAAGGGCTTCTTCCAGCCATTCCCTGTCGCCCATCCTGGAACATCTTGTGGCATGCTCTACTTTGGTATTATGATAAAAATCAATGGGACCCCTCGAGGCGCCTGTCTCAAATTCTATATCGGTAAAACCGGCTTCCGCTATGGCTTTGAGCATATAGTCAGCGGGAAAGGCTTTTCCATATCCTTTTTCCCATATTTGCGGCGGACTTTCAATCGAAAGCCATATTATTGCTTCTTTCCTGGAAGCATCGGCAGATTTTACGGTATCAATTGCACATAGACTGCCGGCAATCAACAACATGGAAAACGCGGAAAACAAACTCTTCATATTCATGCTTTTATCCTTATATATTAAAAAAGCTGTTTCATTTCCTCCGGCAACAAGCCTGGAATTTCATTTATTTGGTTGGCATCAAGCAAAAACAAGCCGATGGCGCTTAATTGTACACGCTACGCTAACGCAATACAAAACACGGTTTCTTTTGTAACAGTTCCTTAGTATCTTTGTTTTAGACTTCTATGTTTTAAACGTTTTTAAAATTGGTGTCATAAGGTGGTTGTTTATCAAATAGTTGCGTCAATAAACGGCCTTTCGTTTTTGATCCTGTTCCATTGTTTCCTGAATTTCTGGTTTCCATTCTGAATCCTGAATTCTGACTTCTGAATTCCCTGTCTTTTGG
>TBL_comb47_HYPODRAFT_10004394_pt1 | contig 16219 bp, 22 predicted proteins | sample TroBogypolimnion_40_FD_10682 | JGI IMG/M metagenome (IMG submission 10682)
TGGGGGGCTACCTAGTTGGCGTGCCTTTGATTGGAGTTGACTCAGGTGCCTTCTGGTCGCAGATGCAGGGCGGAGTGGATCTGTTTTCGGATATCGGCAATGGCTTAATTAAAAGTATGGTGTTTGGTGTGGCGGTAACTTTTATTGCTCTTTATCAGGGCTATGAATCTAAGCCTACGCCAGAAGGTGTTTCGCAAGCAACCACCCGTACAGTGGTGATCTCTTCTTTATCGGTTTTAGCATTAGATTTCTTGCTAACCGCGATGATGTTCTCAAATTAGAAAGAATAAACTGAGGCTCTTATGAGAAAAAGTGCAATTGATGTTTGGGTAGGAATTTTTGTTGCCATGGGTTTATTGGCGGCTCTATTTCTCGCACTGAAGGTTGGCAATATGAATGCAGTGTCGTTTGCGCCAACGTATAAGATTTCTGCACGCTTTGATAATATCGGTGGGCTCAAGCCTCGCGCACCAGTGAAAAGTGCCGGTGTAGTGGTTGGCAGAATTGCCAATATTTCCTTCGATGACAAAACTTATCAAGCAACAGTGGTAATGACTATTGAAGACTCCTATAAGTTTCCGAAGGATTCTNCGGCAAAGATTTTGACATCNGGTTTATTAGGTGAGCAATACATCGGTCTTGAGGCGGGCGGCTCGGATGATATGTTGACCAATGGCGAAAAGATTGCGCAGACACAATCGGCCATTGTTTTAGAAAATTTGATTAGCCAGTTCCTCTATAACAAAGCAGCAGATAGCGGTCAAGAAAAGNGCGCAGCAAAATGATCTTNCTGGTTATGCGCAAAGTTAAGATGGCAATCTTNCTGGGTTTGATTGCCTCCTTAATTGGCTGCGCATCCATTCCTGCGGGGGCAGAGCGCTCTCCGCAGGATCCTTGGGAGCCATTTAATCGTTCAGTCTTTGAGTTCAACGAAGGCTTAGATGCTTATCTTCTAAAGCCGGTGGTTACGGGTTATCGCTTTGTATTGCCAGAATTTGTGCGAGACGGAATATATAACTTCTTTAGTAACTACAACGATATCTACACCGCCCTATTTAACTTATTACAAGGTAAGCCAGACTACGCCTTTAATGACTTCATGCGGGTGGTGGTCAATACAACCATGGGGCTTGGTGGTCTTATCGATTTGGCGACGCCTGGCGGACTTGAAAAACATAAAGAGGACTGGGGTCAAACTTTGGGCGTTTGGGGTGTGCCTTCTGGCCCGTATGTAGTCTTACCTTTCTTTGGCTCAAGTAATGTACGCGATACTTTTGGAACGGTAGCTGATTTAGAGTCAGATTATCTATTTAGCTTTGTGAAGGACATTGGTTTGCGAAATAGTATCACTGGTTTGCGTGTAGTAAACGCACGAAATACCTATTACGAAGCAGGCGATTTATTGGATGGCGCTGCAATCGATAAGTACAGCTTTATGCGTGATGCTTATATTCAGAGGCGCGCTTATCAAATCAATGAGGGTCGTGATGATGAAGAGCCTCAGGTGCCGGTTTATGAGAATCCATACCAATAAGCAGTTTAGTGATACAGCATGAAACGACTAAAATCAGTCTCAATTCAGATAAAGACAGTGGGCGGGCATATGAAAAGCTTTAAAACAACCTCCAGTTTCATTTTTGCAGGCTTAATGCTTGCAGCGAGTACTGTTTTTGCGCAAACCCCCGACCAATCAACACCCCCAGATGCCCTCATTAAGATGGTGGTATCGGAGGTGATGACAACCGTCAAGGCTGATCCCGATATCCAAAAAGGCAATATCCCTAAGATTGTAGATTTAGTTGAGAAGAAAATTGTTCCGTATACCGACATGCGGCGCACTACAGAAATGGCGATGGGTCCTAACTGGAAAAAGGCAACGCCTGAGCAGCAGGCCCAACTGACTTCTGAATTCAAGAATCTGCTCATTCGTACATACTCGGGGGCTTTGAGTCAGCTACGTGATCAAAATGTGCAATTCAAGGCTTTACGTGCCGCACCTGATGATAAAGAAGTGGTTGTTAAAACTGTCGTGCTTGGTCGTGGCGATCCAGTTCCCTTAGATTACCGCCTTGAGAAAACAGCTAATGGTTGGAAGGTCTATGACATGAACATCATGGGCGTTTGGTTGGTTGAAGCTTATCGCAATCAGTTCTCTAACCAAATTAGTCAAAACGGAGTTGAAGGCTTAGTGAAGTTTTTGCAAGACCGCAATAAACAATTGGCTACTGCTAAGCCAGCTAATTAATCACTAAGTACAGACATCATGCCTTTTCTTTTACCTAAAAAAGTGACGCAAGAAAATGCTTTGCAGCTGCAAAAAGAAGGCTTGTTAAATGGCCCAAGTTTGCGCTCGATTGATTGCTCCGAATTAAAAGATTTTGATTCGACAGTGTTAACTGTTTTGTTGGCGTGGCAGAAAAAGCTAGTAGCCGAAGGCCAATCCATTTCAATAGAGAGCGCACCAGTAAAGCTGAAGGTGTTGGCCGGTGTTTACGGTGTTGCTGCATTGCTAGGTTTGTAATGGCGATGCATTCTGCAATATCTATTCAAAATATATCCAAGCAATATGGACTTCTTCGGGCCTTAGATGATGTTTCATTGACCATTGAGCCAGGAGAGTTTTTCGGTTTATTGGGTCCAAATGGTGCTGGTAAAACTACTTTGATTTCTATTTTGGCTGGTCTAGTTAGGCCCACTCAGGGTCATGCAGCCATTATGGGTGCTGATGTTCAGAAGGGGTTTCGTGAGGCGCGCCGGATGCTGGGTGTGGTTCCTCAAGAGCTGGTCTTTGATCCCTTCTTTACCGTGCGTGAAACTTTACGTTTTCAATCTGGTTATTTCGGGATTAAAAATAACGATGCGTGGATTGATGAGATTATGGCCAATCTTGATCTCACTTCCAAAGCGGATAGCAATATGCGCTCCTTGTCTGGCGGAATGAAGCGTCGAGTATTGGTTGCCCAGGCTTTAGTTCATAGACCGCCGGTCATTATTTTGGATGAACCGACTGCTGGCGTGGATGTTGAGTTACGTCAATCCTTGTGGCAATTTATTAGTCGATTGAATCAGGATGGTCATACGATTGTTCTAACAACCCATTACCTTGAAGAGGCGGAGGCATTGTGTCAACGCATTGCAATGCTCAAACAAGGCAAGATTGTGGCGCTGGATACCACTGCTAATTTATTAAGTCGTTACGGATCTGTCAAAAAAGATGGAGAAGGGAAAACGGACTTAGAAGAAGTCTTCGTCAACATCATGTCGGGGGGTGCGCAATGAAGCATCGCCTTAATCGACCTGCCCTAGAGTACGGCAGCGGTTTTCCGACATTATTGTTTAAGGAAGTAAAGCGCTTTTATAAAGTGGCTTTTCAGACCGTCGCTGCACCGGTGCTGACAGCAGTGCTCTATCTTATGATCTTTGGTCATGTTCTTGAGGGTAGGGAAGTTTATGGACGCTTAAGTTATACGGCCTTCTTAATACCGGGTCTTGTGATGATGAGTGTTTTGCAAAATGCGTTTGCAAATACATCGTCTTCCTTGATTCAATCCAAGGTCACTGGCAATTTAGTATTTGTTTTGCTGGCTCCACTAAGCCATTTCGAGTTTTACGCTGCTTATATTTTGGCCGCAGTATTCCGGGGAATTATGGTGGGGCTAGGCGTACTCTTAATTACGATCTGGTTTGCAACGCCTACCTTGGAGTATCCATTGTGGATTTTGGCGTTTGCTTTCTTGGGTGCAGCCATTTTGGGTAGTCTTGGTTTGATAGCAGGTATCTGGGCTGATAAATATGACCAGTTAGCCGCTTTTCAGAACTTCATCATCATGCCCGCAACGATGTTGTCAGGGGTCTTTTACTCCATCCACTCTTTGCCGTCAGCTTGGCAAGTAGTGTCACATTTCAATCCGTTCTTTTACATGATTGATGGCTTCCGTTACGGCTTTTTTGGGGTTTCAGATAACTCCCCTTGGAGCAGCTTAGTGATTGTGTTCTGCTTCTTTGTAGTGGTGTCAGTCATTGCTTTACGCCTACTACAAAAGGGCTATAAGCTCCGTTATTAATTGTTGATACCCGATTTATTAGGAGAAAAAATGCTACCCACCCCAGAACAGATTGAAGGCTACATCAAGCAAGGAATAGCTTGCACCCACATTCGGGTTGAAGGTGATGGCCAGCACTTTTTTGCAACCATCGTGAGTCCTGCGTTTGAGGGCAAGCGCTTGGTACAGCGCCACCAATTGGTATACGGTGCAATGGGTGATCGTATGAAGGCAGAGGTACACGCTTTATCTATTAAGGCATTTACACCTGAAGAGTTTGCCCAGAATTCAGCGTCATAAAAATACATCGTTACACATTAATTATTAAGTTTTTACTGGAATCGTTTCATGGATAAATTACGAATGGTTGGCGGCACTCCTCTCAATGGAGAGGTGGTGATTGCTGGCGCTAAAAATGCCGCATTGCCGATCCTGTGTGCTTGTCTATTAACTGATCAACCAGTGGTCTTACGCAATGTTCCTGATTTGCAAGACGTGCGTACCATGCTCAAGCTATTGCAGGAAATTGGCGTAACGGTTGATTTCCCTAGCGCTAGTGATCGCAGTCATTTGGTGTTGAACGCGGCGGTCATTAAAAGCTCAGAAGCGACTTATGAGATGGTAAAGACCATGCGCGCTTCTATTTTGGTGCTTGGCCCACTGTTGGCCAGAATGCGTAGCGCCAAGGTTTCATTGCCCGGTGGTTGCGCTATTGGCGCACGCCCAGTGGATCAGCACATCAAGGGTTTGAAGGCGATGGGTGCCAGCATCAAAATCAAGAGCGGCTACATTCAAGCTGAAACCAAGTCACAGTCAGATCGCCTAAAGGGCGCATCTATTTTGACCGACATGATTACTGTGACTGGTACCGAGAATTTATTGATGGCCGCTACTTTGGCATCTGGCACAACGGTTTTAGAAAACGCTGCACGCGAGCCTGAGGTTGGTGACTTAGCTGAATTATTGGTAAAGATGGGCGCAAAGATTTCTGGGATTGGTAGCGATCGTCTAGTCATTGAGGGGGTAGAAAAACTTCATGGTGCTGAACACTCAGTCATCCCAGATCGCATTGAAGCAGGCACATTCTTGTGTGCGGTTGCTGCTACTGGTGGTGAGATCACCGTTAAGCATTGCCGTCCTGATACATTAGATGCCGTAATTGTGAAGTTGAAAGAAGTGGGGCTGCAGATGGATATTGGTCCAGACTGGATCAGGGCCTCGATGCAGGGTCGCCCGAAAGCGGTTAATTTCCGCACCTCTGAGTACCCAGCGTTCCCGACAGACATGCAAGCGCAACTGATGACAGTCAATGCAATCGCAACAGGTAGCTCAACGATTACAGAAACGATTTTTGAAAACCGTTTTATGCACGTACAAGAGCTCAATCGTCTAGGAGCGGATATTGCTATTGAGGGTAATACGGCGATTGCTCAGGGTGTAGAAAAGCTCTCCGGTGCGATTGTGATGGCTACAGATTTACGGGCCTCAGCTAGTTTGGTGATTGCTGGATTGGCTGCTCAGGGCGAAACTCAGGTAGACCGGATTTACCACTTAGATCGTGGCTATGACCGCATGGAGCAGAAGTTAACCCTCTTGGGTGCCAAGATTGAGCGCGTGAAGTAAGGCTGATGGATAATTAGCCCATGAAATTGACTTTAGCTCTCTCCAAAGGGCGTATCTTCGAAGAAACTGCAGAGATCTTATCTAAGGTTGGTATTGTGCCGCTGGAAGATCCCGAGAAGTCACGCAAACTCATTATTGAGACCTCTAATCCAGAGGTCCGTCTGATTATTGTCCGCGCCTCAGATGTGCCTACTTATGTGCAATTTGGCGGCGCTGATTTTGGAGTTGCTGGATTGGATGTGTTGATGGAAAAAGGTAGCGATGGTTTGTACGTACCTTATGACTTAGATATTGCCAAGTGCCGCATGTCTGTGGCGGTTCGCGAAGGATTTGATTATGCTGCCGCTGTAAAACAAGGTTCTCGCTTAAAAGTTGCCACGAAGTACGTCAATTGCGCCCGCGAACATTTTGCTAATAAAGGTGTGCACATTGATACGATTCAGCTGTACGGCTCGATGGAGCTTGCGCCCTTAGTCGGTTTGGCGGATGCGATTGTAGATCTGGTATCTACTGGCAATACGCTCAAAGCGAATGGCTTAGTGGAAGTTGAACCGATTGCTGATATCAGCGCTCGCCTAGTGGTCAATCAAGCTTCCTATAAGCGTAAGCGTGCTCAGCTGCAGCCTATTTTTGAGTTGCTGAAGTAATAGCAGCTAGGGAAAAAAGTCTAATCCATGTCTTCGCAAATTAACGTTAAGCGCCTTAACAGCAAGGATGCTGGTTTCAGAGAAATTCTGTTGTCCAGCTTGTCCTTGCCGACTGCAGATGATGAGGCGATCGACGCTGCAGTAGTGAAGATTTTGGCAGCAGTTAAAGTCCAAGGTGATGAAGCGGTTCTAGGATTTACAAAACAGTTTGATCGCTTGAATGTGGCCAGCGTTTCCGATTTAGAGATTCCTCGCAAAGATTTAGAGCTTGCTTATAACGCTTTAACTGCTGAACAAAAAAATGCCCTTGATATTGCTGCGCAAAGAGTACGCGCTTATCACGAGCGTCAAAAGATTGAAGCAGGCTGTCACTCTTGGGAGTACGAAGAGAAGGACGGAACACGTCTCGGTCAAAAAGTAACTCCATTAGATCGCGTTGGCATTTATGTGCCGGGCGGTAAAGCAGCGTATCCATCTTCTGTATTGATGAATGCCATTCCCGCAAAGGTAGCGGGTGTTGCCGAGGTGATCATGGTGGTGCCCACCCCTGATGGCGCGCGCAATCCTTTGGTTTTGGCGGCAGCTTATCTTGCCGGTGTAGATCGGGTCTTTACGATTGGCGGCGCTCAGGCAGTTGGCGCTTTAGCCTACGGCACTAAAACTATTCCTTCAGTTGATAAGATTGTTGGACCTGGTAATGCTTATGTAGCGGCAGCCAAGCGCAGAGTCTTTGGCATTGTGGGCATCGATATGATTGCGGGCCCCTCTGAGATCCTGGTGCTTTGTGATGGCTCAAGTGATTCGGATTGGGTTGCAATGGACTTGTTCTCCCAGGCCGAGCATGATGAACAGGCGCAATCGATCTTGCTGTGCCCAGATCCTGCATATATTGAACAAGTGCAAGCAAGTATCAATAAACTCCTCCCAGAAATGCCAAGAGCAAAGGTGATTGAAGCTTCGCTCACAAATCGCGCTTTGTTAATTCAGGTAAAAGATATGCCTGAGGCCTGTGAGATGGCTAATGCGATTGCTGCTGAGCACTTGGAGATTTGTGCTGCCGAGCCACGCAAATGGGCTGATCAGATTCGTCATGCGGGCGCCATTTTTATGGGTAACTACACTAGTGAATCATTAGGCGATTATTGCGCTGGCCCGAATCATGTTTTACCAACCGCACGCACTGCGCGTTTTTCATCGCCATTGGGTGTGTATGACTTCATCAAGCGCTCGAGCATGATTGAGGTGAGTGAGGCTGGCGCTCAAACCTTGGGTGCTGTAGCCAGTACTTTAGCTCACGGTGAAGGCTTGCAAGCCCACGCGCGTGCAGCTGAGATGCGCTTACTGCTTAAAAAAACTTAATTCAAGATTTCTTTTAAGGCTGCAACGAGTTCGTTGCTTTGCTCGTCTGTGCCAATCGTAATGCGCAAGAATTCTTCTATGCGTGGAGATTTAAAATGACGCACGATGATGCCGCGATCCCGCAAGGCTTGATATAGCTTGGCCCCAGCATGCTGGGGATGGCGCGTGAAAATAAAGTTTGCGGTCGAAGGTAGGGTTGCAAATCCTAAAGCATCGAGCTGCTCAATCAATGTTGTACGAGTTTGAATCACCTTAGCTGAGCTTGCTTCCAGATGCGCTTGATCCTCGATGGCTGCAATCGCACCAGCTTGAGCAAGGCGCCCTAATGGATAGGAGTTAAAGCTATTCTTGACTCGTTCCAAGCCTTCAATCAGCGCTGGATGGCCAACAGCAAAGCCGACGCGCAGACCAGCTAGAGCGCGTGATTTAGAAAGCGTGTGAACGACTAGTAAGTTTTCTGGGCAGTTAGCCCCACGCAATAAGGGAATGCAAGATTCAGTTCCGTAATCTACGTAGGCTTCATCAATGACAACGACCGAATCTTTATTGCGTAAGACCAGGGCTTCAATTTCTGAGCGAGGAATTGATCTGCCAGTTGGAGCATTGGGATTGGGGAAAATAATTCCGCCGTTAGGAGATTGATAGTCAGCAGTTTTTATCTCAAAATTTTCGTCCAAAGGAACTATGTGGGACTCAATTCCAAAGAGCTTGCAATAAACGGGATAGAAGCTATACGTTATATCTGGAAAATGCACTGGCTGACTTTGCTTGAGTAAACCAGCAAAGACATGAGCCAATACTTCATCGGAACCATTGCCTACAAAGACTTGATTGACGTCTAAGCCATGTAATTTAGCGATGGTTTGTTTTAGGGCTGCGCCTTCTGGATCGGGATAAAGGCGTAAATCCGCTGTATTTTGATCTGCAATAGCGGCCAGCGCTTTGGGCGATGGGCCATAGGGGCTTTCATTGGTATTGAGTTTTACCAGCCGCTGCATTTGCGGTTGTTCCCCTGGAATATAAGGGGTTAGGGTTTGAACAACAGGGCTCCAAAAACGGCTCATGAGGGTTCTCAGGTCAAAAATCAGGATAAAAGTGCAGCGATATCGGTATTTAAATCTCTTCTAGGAATGATATTATGAGGCTTCAATCAACACTTCGCCTCGCGGCGCAATGAAGCATGCGGCAAGCCGACGTCACCCGAAATACTTCGGAAACCAAAATTCAGATTTCCATCAATTTAGATGGAACCGGTAAGGCTGAGCTAGCCTCCGGAGTTCCTTTTTTAGACCATATGCTCGATCAGATTGCCCGTCACGGCATGATTGACCTCAAAGTGGTTGCGAATGGCGATACCCATATTGATGACCACCATACTGTTGAGGACGTGGGAATCACGCTAGGTCAGGCCTTTGATAAGGCGGTAGGTGATAAAGCAGGTATCACTCGTTACGGTCACTCCTATGTACCTCTTGATGAGACCCTTTCTCGCGTAGTGATTGATTTCTCTGGTCGTCCAGGTTTGGAATTTAATGTTCCATTTACCCGTGCACGTGTAGGTGACTTTGATGTGGATCTCAGCATTGAGTTCTTCCGTGGTTTTGTGAATCACGCTGGAGTCACTTTGCACATCGATAATTTGCGCGGTATTAATGCCCACCACCAAATTGAAACCGTGTTCAAGGCCTTTGGCCGCGCTTTGCGTATGGCCTTGGCGGTTGATCCACGTGCTTCAGGCGTCATTCCTTCGACTAAAGGAAGTCTTTAGTCAAGGCTCCCCACGGTTGCTCAGTAGACAACAGTAGATAACAGGTAAATTTTGGCGCAAACCATTGCGATTGTCGACTATGGAATGGGCAACCTCCGTTCCGTATATCAAGCATTTCATCATGTTGCACCTGATGACAATGTATTGATTGCTCATCAGCCAGAAGAGATTCATTCTGCAGATCGCGTCGTTTTGCCTGGTCAGGGTGCGATGCCAGACTGTATGAAGCATCTAGGGGAATCCGGATTGTTAGATGCCCTACTGGAAGCTTCTAAGAGCAAGCCCCTTTTAGGGGTCTGTGTAGGTGAGCAAATGTTATTTGATAGAAGTGCAGAGGTACGTGCTGCCGAGCAATGGACACCTTGCTTGGGTTTGATTCCTGGGGAGGTGCGTCGTTTTGAGTTGGTTGGTAAAAAGCAGCCAGATGGATCCTCCTATAAAGTTCCTCATATGGGCTGGAACCAAGTGCGCCAAGACCGAAAGCACCCCCTTTGGGATGGCATACCTGATTTAACGAGCTTCTATTTTGTGCATAGCTACTATGTTGTACCGCAGCGCAATGAAGATATTGCTGGCTCCACTGAGTATGGCGATTGGTTTACATCTGCGGTAGCGCGAGATAATATTTTTGCAACTCAATTTCATCCAGAAAAAAGTGCAGAATACGGTTTAAAGCTTTATAAAAATTTTGTTTCTTGGCAACCTTAATATTCCACACCATTTGCTATGCTGCTGATTCCCGCAATTGATCTTAAAGACGGCCACTGTGTTCGACTCGAACAAGGTGATATGGATAAAGCCACGGTGTTTTCAGAAGACCCTGGTGCAATGGCAGCCCATTGGATAAGCAAGGGTGCTCGACGTTTGCATTTAGTGGATCTCAATGGCGCATTTGCTGGCAAGCTCAAAAATGAGTCTGCAATTAAATCGATTCTCAAAGCAGTCGGTAATGAAATTCCGGTACAACTCGGTGGTGGTATTCGTGATCTTGAAACCATTGAACGTTTATTAGATGATGGTATTAGCACTGTCATCATTGGTACGGCAGCCGTGAAGAATCCCGGCTTTGTGCAAGATGCTTGTACAGCATTTCCTGGTCATGTGATGGTTGGACTGGATGCACGTGATGGCAAAGTGGCTACTGATGGTTGGAGCAAGATTACCGGTCATGAAGTCATTGACCTTGCCAAGAAGTTCGAAGATTGGGGCGTTGAAGCGATTATCTACACGGATATTGGTCGGGATGGCATGCTCAAAGGTGTGAACATCGAGGCCACAATCAAGCTGGCTCAAGCCATTCGTATTCCGGTAATTGCTAGTGGCGGACTTTCTAATAATCAAGATATTGAAGCGCTTTGTAAAGCTGAAGAAGAGGGTGTCATGGGGGTGATTGCGGGACGCTCAATCTACGCTGGCGACCTTGATCTTGCAGCTGCTCAAAAATATGCTGATGAGTTAACCCACCAGCACGCAAAGAAAATCATCTAGTGTTAACAAAGCGAATTATTCCTTGTTTGGATGTCACTGCAGGTCGCGTTGTTAAGGGTGTGAACTTTGTGGGTTTGCGTGATGCAGGAGATCCCGTAGAAATCGCTAAACGTTATGACACCCAAGGTGCTGACGAACTGACATTCTTAGACATTACTGCAACATCGGATGGTCGCGATTTAATCTTGCACATCATTGAAGATGTGGCTTCACAAGTATTTATTCCCTTGACGGTTGGTGGCGGTGTTCGTGCGGTTGCTGATGTGCGGCGCTTGCTCAATGCTGGTGCCGATAAAGTGAGCATGAATTCTTCTGCAGTAGCTAATCCTGATTTAGTGTCTGATGCAGCAGCCTATTACGGCTCTCAATGCATTGTGGTGGCGATTGATGCCAAACAGACTGAGGCTGGCAATTGGGAAGTTTTCACTCATGGCGGCAGAACTGCGACTGGCATGGATGTAGTCACATGGGCTGCTGAAGTCGCTAAACGGGGTGCGGGCGAGATTCTTTTAACTAGCATGAACCGCGATGGCAGCAAAGATGGCTTTGACTTAGCCTTAACTGCGGCAGTAAGCGATGCGGTTTCTGTGCCAGTGATTGCTTCTGGCGGCGTGGGTAATTTGCAGCATTTAGTCGATGGCATTACTAAGGGCCATGCAGATGCAGTATTGGCAGCTAGTATTTTTCACTATGGTGATTACACAGTCGGTCAGGCAAAAGAATACATGGCGGCCCAAGGAATTCCAGTTCGGATTTAAGTGATGACAAACTTTTTAGTAAGTTTGGCCTATTGCCTGTAAAGTTTAAATATGAGCAGAACTCAAAGCACCTTCGCCCCGATTCAAAACCTTCAAGCCGGCTCATGGCTTGAAGCTGTTACATGGAATGACCAAGGATTGGTGCCAGTGATTGCCCAAGAAGTTGGCAGCATGGACATCTTGATGATGGCCTGGATGAATCGAGATGCTTTGTTAGAGACTATCCGTTTGGGCGAGGCGGTCTACTGGACGCGCTCTAGACAAAAGCTATGGCACAAAGGCGAAGAATCTGGCCATACCCAGAAAGTAAAAGAAATTCGTTTAGATTGTGATGGCGATACGATTTTGCTCTTGGTTGAGCAAAAAGATGGCATTGCTTGTCATACGGGTGAGCACAGCTGCTTCTTTATGCATTGGGACTCAGCTAAGTCGGCTTGGGTTGATCAGTCGGTTTCTAAAAAATAGAGAGCCTAAAGTCTTTTACTTAAAAGACATAAAATGACCAGATGACTAGTTCTATAAATAAACCCTCTAATCTCGACTCTGCATTCGCTCATTTGGCTGATGTAGTGGATCAACGTCGTGATGCATTTAAGGCGGGTCAAGCGGATCCTAAAACTTCTTATACCGCTCTACTCTTTTCAAAGGGTGACGATGGGATCTTGAAAAAGATTGGTGAAGAGGCAACTGAGGCGGTGATGGCTGCAAAGGATGCGCGCAACTCCAATTTGGCGGCTGACCAGCAAAAGCTCTTAGTCGGCGAAATGGCTGATTTGTGGTTTCACTGCTTAATTGCTTTGTCTCAATTTAACTTGCGCCCGGAAGATGTCATTGCCGAGCTCGATCGTCGCTTAGGAACATCGGGCATCGAAGAGAAGGCTGCGAGAAAAGCTGCTGATAAAGAGTAAGTACGGATAAATACGAGAAAAAGTATGTCACACGATCCTAATTGCCTGTTTTGTAAGATTTCTCAAGGCTTGATTCCTTCCCAGAAGGTCTATGAGGACGAGGAAATCTATGCTTTTAAAGATATCAACCCGGCGGCGCCGATACATTTTCTGATCATTCCTAAAAAACATATACCCATGTTGGAGTCTGCAGAAAGCGCAGATGGCCCTTTGCTGGGTAGAATGATGGAATTAGCACCACGTCTTGCCAAAGAGCAAGGCTGTCGTCCCGGTAAGGATGGCGGCTTTAGGTTGATGGTGAACAATGGTGCAGATGGTGGGCAAGAGGTTTATCACTTGCACTTACATGTGATGGGCGGTCCCCGCCCCTGGAAAAAATAGTCCAAGGAGATTAAAAATGGGTTCATTTAGCATTTGGCATTGGTTGATTGTTTTGGTGATCGTGATGTTGGTATTCGGCACCAAAAAATTGCGCAATATAGGCCAAGATTTAGGCGGCGCTGTAAAAGGCTTTAAAGATGGCATGAAATCTGCCGACGAGCCTAAAGAGCAAATTCAACAAAGTGCTGCAACAGCAGACAAGACTGTTGATGTGCAAGCCAAAGACGTAAATAAATAATTTAGCGTACTTGAAACTCATGCTGCATTTAAATAACTGCGTTAAATGATTGATCTCGGAGTTTCAAAACTTGCGCTGATTGCTGTAGTTGCTCTGGTGGTGGTTGGACCAGAGCGCCTGCCTAAAGTAGCTCGCATGGCTGGTAATTTATTTGGACGTGCTCAGCGCTATATGGCTGAAGTCAAGTCTGAAGTGAGTCGCCAGATGGAGGTGGAGGAGTTTAAAAAGTTTCGAGAAGAAACTGCCGCCACTCTCAAAGAGGTTGAAAACAGTATTGGCTCAACCGTTCAAGAGGCTGGGGCTAACTTAAGCGATCAGGCGGAGATGTTTGAAACGAGCTTTGACAAGCCGCCTTTAGATGAAAAAGAGGTACTTCGCAAAACTAAGCGCCAAGGCCGTAATAGCTGGGGGGTGCGCCGTGCTGCAAGACCTCTTTGGTTCAAGCGTTCCGCTGGTATTCGTATTCGCGTGCAATCTGGCGCTGCTAGGATGAAGCGCTTTCATCACAGTGCTGGCAAATAATAGTAAAAAGTAAAAGAATGAAAATAGCCAAGCATGACCGACAATAATTCAACCGAAGACTCCGGATTACAAGAAACCTTTCTTTCTCATTTATTTGAATTGCGTGATCGCGTCATTAAGGCGGCGCTAGCAATCATTATTGTCTTTGTTTGTTTGGTCTATTGGGCGCCTGATATTTTCCATTTATTTGCACGGCCTTTATTAGAGGCATTGCCCGCTGGCGGCAAAATGATCGTCACTGACGTTACGGGTTCATTCTTTGTGCCGATGAAGGTCACTATGTTAGTGGCATTCATCATTGCGTTACCAGTGGTGATGTATCAGCTTTGGGCTTTCATTGCGCCCGGTTTATATTTGCACGAAAGAAAACTCATCTTGCCTTTGGTAGTGAGTAGCTATACCTTATTCATTATTGGCATGGCCTTTGCTTACTTTTTGGTATTCCCAACGGTCTTTAAATTTATGGCCAGTTACAACGCGCCATTAGGTGCGGAGATGTCAACTGATATTGATAACTACTTAAGCTTTGCGATGACAACCTTCTTGGCATTTGGTATTACTTTTGAGGTGCCGGTTATCGTGGTTGTCTTGGTTCGCATGGGTATGGTGCCCCTAGCTAAGCTGAAAGAAATTCGCCCTTATGTGATTGTGGGGGCATTTGTGATCTCAGCAGTAGTTACCCCACCAGATGTTCTTTCTCAACTGCTTCTTGCAGTACCTATGATGCTGCTATATGAATTAGGCCTGCTTGTTGCACGCTTTTATGTGCCAAAACCTTCCGATGAAGATGCCGCAACAGATCAGTCAACTTCTGCCCCGGCTTGATTTTTCAAAAAAATACTCGTGAGCCAATTGGTGACTCGATCAAAGCGATAACGTCTTTGACGTAGGTTACCCTCAAGATCTATCTCTGATCCAGCAAAAGCTTTACCAGCAGCTAATAGAGCACGACGTTGTTGGATTGTTTCAATCTGAATCAATCTAGGTAATATCTTTGGTAATTCCCAGCGAATATCTACCACGACACAATGTTCATGTTGTAGTTGACCTACTTCGCATAGCAATAGCTCTGCTTTACTAAAGCTGAATTGATTGGCGATGATGATGCGATGGCAAAGTAATAGCCAGTCTTCATCCAACTTATATTCAGCATGATGGTTAATTGCAACTTCGGCGCATTGCGCTAATTCGAGCCACTCATTTTCTTTGGGGTTAGGGCAACTCTCTAAAATTTTGCTGAGTAATTCTTTTGCCTGTGGCACACCTTGTTGTTGCGCTTGCCACACCCAATATGAAGCTTGAAGTCCGCGGACTTTCTCATCACTCTTTTCACGCTTGCGCCAAAGATTGGCACCTTTGCGCAGTTGCGCTTGTGGATGTCCTAAGTCAGCAGCACGATCGATGCAGCGATCACTCTCTGCAGCGTTATATCCAGAAAATTGGGGTCTACGATAAATTTCCCCGAGTGCATACCAGGCATCTCGATCACCATCTTTGGCGGCGAGCTCTAGCCAATGGGCTGCTTTTTTAAGAGATGCGTTTGATTTGTTCTCCGTTAACTCAGAAGCGCTATCAAGTTGAGCAAGGCGTAATCCGAGTGTTAACTTCGCTACAGTTAAGCCAAGCTCAGCCGCTTGAATTAAAGCATCTTCATTTTGATCTTCAAGCCAAGCTTTCCATAGGGTAGATAGTGCCTCATTCTTTGGTTGAAGCTGAATGAGGAGCTCTTTTGCACTTGTTGCAAATTCTGCGCCACCTTCAGCAAGTTCCAGCAAGTACTGCTTAGCTATTTTTTGTAGGCCACCTAGATCAAGGTCAGAAACTTTTTCAACAGAAAGGCTCCCGCTAGATTTTCTTAACCAAGCAGCCAACTGAGACTGGATTTCTTGATATGAAGGGTTGATTAGCAAATTGGCGAGTTGCCATTTGGCAGCTACAGATAGATTTATTTCATCCAGAGATTCGGCTAATTTCCAAAACATATTCCAACCAAAGCCAAAGGCCGGGGAACCAAAAGTGGCGACTAAGGGAATTTCGATGATTTGGCGTAAAACAGGTAAAACTTCAGTGCTGTCCGTGCTATTTTTCGCAAGGTGCTGATTCATAATGGAAAAATATGATTTTTCTAACCAAATCAAAGCATTAGCAGGCTGAATTGGAGTTTTAAAAGCCCCCGTTAAGTATGCGGAAGCGAGTTCTTGTTGCGCAGAAACGTCACCTAGCCGTGCGGAACTAAGGATTTTTAAGAATTCGCGGCTTGCCATATGACAATTTTGGCATCTAGAGGCCTTAAAAGACAGAAAACAAAGGTCTTGTTGCCGAGATACAACGAAGAAAGCCAAAAAACTACCTTTTGGCAAGCAAAAAGAGCTCCTAATTGCCCTGAGTCTCAATCTGGTGAAGCAAAACCAGCAAAATTCATGAGTCCCAGTTTTATTTGGGCATTAATTTCAATTTATGGAGATTTACAGAATGAAAAAATCG
>TBL_comb47_HYPODRAFT_10004395_pt1 | contig 16219 bp, 13 predicted proteins | sample TroBogypolimnion_40_FD_10682 | JGI IMG/M metagenome (IMG submission 10682)
GAATTTTTTCTGCCACTCAATAAGAGAAATAGTCGGCATTTTCATTGTAAGGCCTCCTTTAAGGCAATAACTTGATCTTACATGAAAATATAATCATTCAACTGAGTCTCATTAAGAGGCACGTAATTTTATCAATTTGCAGCCCGCAAAGCGCAGATATCCGCGAGCAGTAAGCCGTGACAACGAGTGTCGGCAAGACCTGTCGTTATATTTCACCATACCTTTTACCGCAAGGCAAGCAGGATTCTCCGCATAGTGCCATGGAGAAACCGGAAGGGATTGAATCCGACCGGATTCAGGCTGCCGGGTGCGATAAAGCCCGAACCGTGAAAATTCTCGGGCCGCAGAAAAGGAAAGTCGATCGCGTCAATCCTTGCATTGCGAAATCCCCTCTCAGCAGCCTCAAGCCAGAGAGGACACCTCGCAGGCGAAAGCTCCAGGGCCGAAAGAACCGCAGTGTCGACGGCAAGCGGATCGGATGCGCCTGCAACGCATCCAAGATGAAGGGCTTTTCCCCGCAAAGGCCCGCTGACATGCATCACGTCGATGCCATCGGCAAGGGTGATATGGCGGGGCAAGAGTTCCATCAAGGACAGAATGACCCCGGAGAATCGCCGGTGGGAATCTCTCAGCCGCATATGGAGCAGGGGTTTCCCCACCCCTCTCACGATACCGAAGAGGTTCTTTACAGCAATGGTCATGTACATCTGGTTGTGGGCTTTAATCTTGGGCAGGTTGACGAAAAGGTCGCAATCCAGCGCCTCCCGGGCCACCTTGATCTGTATTCCCCCGTCAAGGACAAAGGTCCGGGGACTCGCGAACTCAACCACCTTGACACCAAGATCTGCCAGAACAGCGTGAAGACCGATATGCCGGACAACAGCGGCAGCTCGACCGAAGGCAGGAGAATCCCCAAGACTTACCACTGCCCCGCGATCGACAAACATACGCGCCACGGAGGCAATAAAACGGGCATCGGTGCATGCCAGGGCCGGACCTCGAGCACTGATGAGATTGGGTTTAAGCAGAACCCGCTCTCCCCGAAGATCCCGGTCCAGACCGAGATGCGGCGCCATGCGCTCCAGCAGATCCGCCAAAGCCGGGCCATCATAGGCAGACCTCTCGAGAAGGACCTTACAGGAACTGTTCATCGCCGGAGGGAGCAAAGAGAAATTTGTGCCCTAGAAACAGGAAAGCCGGTCTCACAAACGTGAGCCCGGCTTCTCCTGGAGAAAGGAGAGAAGAGATAAAAAGCATAATATCATTTGCAGATTCCATGCCACGAAAAAAGATATATTTATATATTGTTTCAAATAAAATACTTAGCTCACGACAAGCCCCAGCACTGCAACAATTGAATGAAAGCAATAATACAATTTTTTGTACGCTGTTCCCCTCTGAACCAGCAGAAATATATATTACCTCAACAAATTCAAAAGATTAAAGGTGAAGATTTTTAAACTCCCGCCAAACGAGGTCATTCCAAGACTGAGCGCACAGAAGAAACAGTCCGTATTCCTTTAATATTACAAATGAAACGAAAAATTATCCACAAAAAAATCACGATCACCCGGTCATAATTTTTCTATTCTCTCTCTAGAGGGTGCTTTGAAAAGGGAGAATTTTCTTTCGAGTGCAAGGCCTGCAAAAATTGCACCGCAGGTCTGGACAGGACAGCCAGGTCTCCGGAGATCGGGTGAAAAGCCAACCTTTCAAGGCGACCTGCGCACGGGACGGCCCGTTACTTCTGATCCTCAGTCAGCCTGATGAGGCGCGTTCTGACCACGTTGCCGTTCTTTGCGATATCTCCAAGAAGCCCTGAGGGCAACTCCGACTCTACATCAATGATATTATAGCCGATTCTACCGTTCGACTCATTCAGATAACTGGCGATATTCAGGCCATAGCCGCTGATCACATTGGTTGCGAAGGCGATCATGCCGGGAACATCCCGATTTATCACTATGAGCCGGCTACGGATCGCGGCTGAAGGTGTTGATTCAATATTGGGAAAGTTGACGCTGTTGGCAACATTGCCGTAATCGAGATAGGCGGAGAGTTCCCGCACCGCCATACAGGCGCAATTTTCCTCGGATTCCGAAGTCGAGGCCCCCAGATGGGGAGTGGCCAGAACCTTTGGGTGGCCGATAGTGGCAACCGTGGGGAAATCCGTTATATATCCTGCGAGGTACTCGCTGTTCAATGCCCCGATAACGGCCTGCTCATCGACGATGGGACCGCGGGCGTAATTGATAAGGATTGCCCCCTTCTTCATTTTCCTGATGAAATCGGCATTGACCAGATGCCGTGTGCCGGAGGAAAGGGGCAGATGCAGACTGACGATATCCGCATCCCCGACAACCTCTCTCAGGCTCCTGCCAATCACGACCTCCGGCAGGAGTTGGTGGATATTGTCGATGCCGGGATTTGGATCGAATCCCTTCACCTGCATGTTTCGGTGTATCCCGCCGTTGGCCAGCTTGACCCCGATCTGACCGAGACCGATGACTCCCAGATTTTTTCCGGCGATCTCCACTCCGCTGAAGGCGGATTTCCGGCGCTCGACTTCTGCATTCATCTGGTCCGGTTCAATGCCGGCCAGGGACCTGCAAAATTCAATCCCTTGAAAGATATGACGCATCCAGACCCCGATCATAGGGAAAACCAGATCAACAACGGCATTGGCATTGGCGCCCGGTGTGTTAAAAACGCAGACTCCCTTTTCTGTCGCCCTCTCCACCGTAATGGTATTGACGCCGGAACCCGCCCTGGCCACCGCCAGCAGGGATGGGTAGTCATCCACATCAACCTTGGCGCTGCGCACAAGAATGCCCTGCGGCGCCGGTTCATCAGCGGAAGCATGAAAGTTGTCCGCCAGAAGCGCCAGACCTTTCCGGGCAATTGCATTCATTGTCTTTATTCTAAAAATATCCATTCCCTCTCCTTTGTTCTAACCAGCCAGGCTGGACCAGAATGATCAGCCTGGGCGAAAAATGAAAACTCATCATTTCAGTATGCCATGGCCAGCATTAACACAAGACTTTCATAGAAAATTTCTCCCGAGACAAAAACCCATCCCACCCGACGCGCTCTTGCGTCACGGCAGACGGATTACACGGGCAAAACCATAAAAGCCCGGCTCTTTTTCGGGCAGAAAGCAAAGAATGCCGCAACCCGTATGCCCGGTATACCCGATCTCTCTCATGCCCTTCTCGGAAAATTCCGCAAAAAGGCCCTTTTTACAGAACTGACTCTTCTCTCCAACCGCATAGGTCCCCTCCAATTGTTCCGGCAGGTTCCGGAACATCCTTTTCTTGAGGTCAGCGGGATCTTCCGTGTTCTCCTGCGCTCTCAGGCAAGCAGGGAGAAAGCGATGACCGCATCGCAACCAGTCATAGCGCAGCAGATCGGCAACAACGGCCGCATCGTCCAATCCGGCTGTTGCCTGCAGCAGCATCCGGGACATCAGCTCCTGTGTTGCCGCCAGATCAAAAAAACCAGCCTCTTCGCAGACCGCAAGCAGGTTCTCGAAGAAAAAGACGACATCCCTGCCGCTCCGGGAGAGAAATTTCCAGAGGGAAACGAAAGAGCGATTATTCATAAACCGTTCCACGCATTCGCAAAACCAGTACAGCTGCCTCATGGTTTCATGATCGATCCACCTGTTTGCCACTACCGCATAGGGAGGACGCAGGCAGGTCTGATACTCAAACTCCTCCGCAGTATGACAAAGAGGGGTATCAGGAAGGATCTTCAATAATCCCATCTGGATATAATGGGCATTCATGGAGAATACCTGGGCAAAAGAGGCGAGAAAGCTCTGTTTTGTTTCATAGGGAAGCCCCAGAATCAAATCGACATGGAGATGGATATTCTCCAGGGCAGCTAATCCTGCAACCGTATCGCGGGTCTTCTCGGGATCAATTGGACGGCGAACCGCCCGCAATGTCTCGGGATTCGTCGACTGGATTCCGATCTCGAACTGAAACAGGCCCGGAGGCACGCTGCGGAGAAAGGCAAGCATCTCACCGGTAAACCGATCGGGCGAGATCTCAAAATGACAGAGGGTTTCCGTACCGCGGCCTGCCAGATACCGCCAGATGGCCAAGGCCCGCTCCGGTTGCTCATTAAAGGTCCGATCGACAAATCGAAGGACCGCTGGCCTGTGGGAAAGAATCACATCCAGCTCGGCCTCGACCTGACGCAGGTCCTTGCGAAAAATCCCCTTTTCCGCCGATGAAAGGCAATAGGTGCAGGAAAAGGGACAGCCTCTGGACGACTCATAGTAGATATGCCGGTTTTGCAGATATCCGGAGAAGTCGGAATCCCGATAGGGGGAGGTAAAGACAGGCATCTGCCGAAAAAGCGCTCTGTACGAGGATTTTAACGTTTTTTCCCGGAGATCCCGGTAAAAATCGGGCCCTATGGCCTCTATGGCACCGGTCACTACACTGCACAGGGTCTTGCCAAGATTGACGCCGACAGTCTCTGCCTGAGGACCGCCGACGACAGCCGAACACAAGGGGAGACAGATCTTCAGGTCTTTAATCAGCTTTTCCACCAGATCGCTATTCCAGATCGCGGCAGAAAAAAAGACGTAATCCGGCCGTGTTGCCGTAATGCGCAGTATCGTNTCGTAGTAGGAATCGTTTATGGTGAACTGGAAAAAGTNCAGCCGGAACTCAGGGCAGTGGGTCTCGAGTTCGTTTCTGACGTGAAAGAGNCCCAGACAGGAATGGGTAAAACGGGCATTTAAGGCAACGAGAGTACAATGCATGAAATTTCTCAGAATATTCGGTTTGTCGGTGCGTGATTGCAACACGGTCCGGAATGGCTCGGATCCTCCCCCCCTCATAAAACCCCATTGCGGGCAACACACAAGGAAAAAATCCAACAGCCCTCGCGCTCTGCCCTGCAGGAAATGTGTCAGGATGCCCACGAGACGGGGTAATGACTTCCTGCTGGCAATCGGCGCATAACGGGTTTATGATAGGGCAGGACTGCAACCGTAATTTCCCTGGCAGCATTTCCCTGGCAGCCGGCAAAGCCGCCAGGTCCAGCAAGGAGGACCGTACAATGGATGCGCTTGCCCGCATAGCGGAACAGAAGATCCTGCAAGCCATGCAGGAAGGAGATCTGAACTCAGAAAAGTGGAAGAATAAGCCCTTGCCCCTCGATGATGACCGTTTTGTCCCCGATGACCTGAAGATGGCCTATAAGATCCTGAAAAACAGCGGTTATCTGCCGCCGGAGATAGCGGCGAAAAAAGAAATCAACAAACTCGAGGACCTGATAGCCTGCACAGAGGACGAGCATATCCGGCTTAAACAGATGAAGAAGCTGAATGTGCTGATGATGAAACTCGAAGCCAGGCGATCCAGCCCTGCCAACATCGCCGCACAGGATGACTACTACCGCAAGGTGGTCGAAAGGATCACGCTCAACTCCCGAAAGAAGGGTAAAAAAAATCCGCTCTGACCGGCCCGGTCATTCCCGCTGATACGGCGCCAGCCCGAGATCCCGCCTCACAAGAAAGAGCATAATGCCAAAAAATGAAAGGATCATCATAGCCGGATGAAACATCCAGAGGAGAAGAGGCATTAAGAAATAATAGCCCCGGATGCCAAGAGTGAAATGGATGCCCGAATTAATATACATATTATGCAGGAATTTCATCGGTTCTATCGGGGATATCCGCGCCAGCTCCTCTTCGGAGACGTTCAGGATCAGGGACATATTGTGCAGTTCTCTGGTATTCCATAGAAAATGGAAAAACGAATAGAGCAGTACAATGATAATCAGCAAGACCTTAACCACCTCAAGATTTGGATCTACAAAATTAAAGAAGAAGATGTTTCCCGACTTGATCTTGACCAAATCCACCCCGAAAACAAAGTTGAAACCGCCGATAATCAGAATCAGGGCAGTGGAAGCCATAAAAGAAGAGACCATACTTTTATTCCGCAGGGTCTGAACGACCAGTACGGGATCTGCTCCCATGCCGTATTTCCTTATCCAGGCGTAACGGATTAATTGGAGCTGATCCACATAATACCTGCTTGTATTATCCCTCAGAATACGTGAAAGAAAAATCTTATACGACGTCGTACCGACCAGAAAGAGAAAAAGCGCCAAGCTCTCAAGAACGGGCAGCTGTACGATCCATGCCCAAAAGATCTGAATCATTACCATCATCGCATATCTCTCGTTTCATTTCTCCCTCCTGACGCATCCGTTCCGGACAATCAAGAAGGGACAGGCCCTGCGGCGAAGCCTCTCTGCCGACTCTGCCGATACGCGTTTTCCTCCTCCCCCTGGCCGGGGTGTCGGAGTCTTTCTTGTCCAAAGCGTGAAAGCACCCTCAGCCTGAGTTCTTTCATAGCATATTTTCCACTAAAACAAAAGGGTACCCTTGAAAATCAGGATTTTCGTTTGAGAATCAAGGCAGGCGAAAAATTTTACCGCAGGCATGCCTGATGCCTCCCGAAAAAGGATTTTTTCGACAGAGTCTTGATTATCACCGGGGTAGTGCGATAGGGTTAAAAATATACGCGCCAGGGACGGATTCGCTGACCTTAATGGTTCGGCTGCCGGGAATCCTGGCGAAGAACGCTCTGACAGCCAAAGAAGGCCAGACTCAATCTGCAGAATGCTTTTCCCGCAGAATAGTCCCGGCTGAAAACAGATAAGGCCCCCATGAAAATTATAAAATGGCGGAACTCCTACAATACGGGGATCAAACAATTCGACGAGGAGCACCACAAAATCGTCGATCTCATAGAAACGATGTTTACGGCCATCCGTGATAAAAGCGGCCAGGATGTCACGGAAAAGGTCTGCGCCGACATCCTTTCCTATACAGACTATCATTTCACAGCCGAAGAGGCTGCCATGAAGGCTGCCGATTATCCGGACCTTGAAAACCATATAAGCGAGCACCTCAGGCTGAAGAGCGAGGCGAAAAAATACCAGAAGATGATCGCAAAGAACTTCCCGGACGGGGTCAATGAATTTTATCGATTTCTCCGGGACTGGCTCCTGCATCATATCCAGATCAGCGATAAAAAATATGCCCCCTTTCTCAATAAAAAAGCTGAAGACTGAGAGCGCCGTTGCGTTTCAGCCCGGAATGCGATCCCTTGCAGGCTTGTCCGGACGGATTTTCCGGACAAGAGCGGGAAGAAAAAAGGAAGAAACAAAAAGGATAACGGACAGATAGGTTTGCCATCCGTTAAGACGGCTCCAATCACCGCTGGCCCAGACCTGACTGAGAGTCCCGATCAGAAAAGTGAAAACGAAAGTGCCCACCAGAATCCCGAAACCGGTGCCCAGCAGATAGTCGGCGAACCGTACCTTGGTGAGGCCCATACCAAAATTCATCGGAGTGAAAGGGAAATAAACGAGCCTCAAATACAAGACAGTGGCAAACCCCTTCTCGCCGATGTTCTCGTCGTATTTCTGCAGACGCGGTCCGATGAGCGAGGCGGCAAAATCCCTGCCCAGATACGGCCGATCAGAAAGGCCAGTCCGGATCCGATCATTGCCCCCAGCCAGACATAGACAAATCCCAGAACAGGACCGAATACCGCGGCGCCGATAGCCGTGAGCAATGTGCCCGGGATAAAAAGGCAGACCCCCAGCGCATAAAAAAAGATATAGATCAACGGCGCCCAAAAGCCCATCCCCTCAAGAAATTCATTGACCCGAGTGGGAGTCAAGAAGTCTTTCACAGGGGTGAAACGGACCAGAACTACCGCCCCGACGATGAAGAGAAGCAAGAGAATGGCCTTCACGATGCCCGCTCTTCTCTTTTTTTCTTTCTGGCCGACCAGTCTTTCCATAGATCCCCGTGATTTAAAAGAGTTCGTCATAGATATCCGGATATAAGAGTTTCGTGCAGACGGGACAGAGGCCATGGGAGAACTTGGCCTCGGAATGATTCTGAATATACACCTCCATCTGGGTCCAGTTTCCATCGGCATCTTTTATCCTTTTACAGGAAGAACAGGTGGGGAGCAATCCGGTCAGGGTATTGATATGGGCCAGGGCGTCTTGCAGTTCAACGATCAGCTGATCGCTTTCCTGTCCGTACCGTTCACGCTCGGCAATCTCTACAGACAAGGCTGCAGTCCGTTCAGCGACCTGCATCTCCAAAGTCCTGTTCATTTCCTTCAACTCGTCCCTGACCCGGAGAAAGGACTTGAACATGTAATAATACACCGCGACGTAGGCAAAAAGCCGCTGGATATGCCAGAACCACCAGTTCTCTGTCCAGATTGAGGAAAGCCTGGATTCACAGGTAGACAGCCCCACCAGTACAAAGACACAGGTAAAAAGATAGGATTCCGAGGCGCTGGAGCGAAGAAACTCACGCAGGAAATAAAGCGCTGCGGCGATAAAAAGGAGCCCCGAGGCGACACTGATCAGCATTGCAGTGAAAGTCAGCGCACCGTCCACCACCATCAACGGCATAGAACCACGAAATTTCAAAGAGAGAACACATATAAAGACCGAGACGAAAGCAACGAGATAAGGAACTGCCTTGCTCCTGGCAATCGCTCTGCCGGATCCCGGCAGCCATACCAGGGCAAACCAGAGCCCGCCGAAGAAACTTCTGAAATTGTGCAGGAGAACAAACCCGCGTCCGGGAGAGGAAACTGCGGCAAAAATATCGAAAATCCCCATCATCAGGAACCCCATGGACAACAGAAAGAATTCTCCGTTTTCCCTCCTTCCATCCCGATGAAACTGCAGAAGGAGCAACGACATTAAAATCGCCGCCATCGCCCCCAGTGATTCCAGAGATGATTGCAGCTGTTCGTTGGCCAACTGCGCTCCGTTCATGATAAAATCAGGCAGAATACTGATCAGAAACGACCCCAGAAAGATTACAACAAGAAGAAGCAGAGAGGCCCCCCGGTATTTTTTAGCGATAGTCATCGAGGGCACTCTCCGGTTATGAAAATCGGGCCGGAATCCGTCTGACAATGACTCATCCCTGCCTCCGCAATCATCCGGAACACCGGCCGAGAGCATCCACCAGAATACTCATGTGGGATTTTTCAGCCTGAGCAATCTTCAAGAAGGCTTCCCTCACCTCCGGCATTTCCGCCTGATCGGCCATGGTCCTGTAGAGATCGAAGGCCGAATATTCGATATGCAGCGCAAGTTCAATCAGACGGACACAGGTATTCCCTCCAGGAGCTGCGGCCTGATCCACCGCCTCCGCCAGGGTCATGCCTCCCTCCAGCACGTTCCCGGAAAGCCCTGCAAAGACTCCGTCGAAATCATCCACCCCTGTCCGGCCACTGCGCCAGAACCTGTATACAGCCAGTGCATGGCCGATTTCAGCCTCTGCAAGCCGGCCAAAAACATCGCTCCAGGCATCGTCGCCGTAGCGCATATCGATGGTGGTATAAAAATTCATTGCCCCTTTTTCCAGATTCATCGCGGTCATATACAGCGACGCAGGTTCCGCCTGCCGGTCAAAAACCTGAACCCGGGGGCTCTGTTCGGCTATGCCGCCATCCCATGCCCGGATGCCGCCGATGAGATTATAGATCTTTACCGCGCTGATCTCTTCTTCCGCCATCATGGCGGCTGCCATGGACCGCCCGCCGCTATGGCAGTAAAAAATCAGTTCCTTGTCTTTCGGCAACGTGTCCATATTCTGAACAAACTCGAATAATGGCAGCAGACGGGCACCGGGAATATGCCCGCTTTCATACTCGCCGGGCTGACGGACATCGACCAACAGGAAGCTCTTTTCGTCGTGTTCCTGGATATATCGGCGAAGTTCATCAGGCTTAATCTCATATATCCCCATCGGTTCCTCCCTTTTTGCCCCTGCATCGGGGCAGGGGCTGCATTTTTGAGGAGCATTGTCCGGACTCATTTTCGCACGCTGCGGCATCACGTTCCATGACAATATGCATAGTATACGACGAATTCGCCGTGATCGTAAGGATTTTGAGAATATTTTCAAAATAGGCACGTGCTGCTGAAAGCCGGACAGCGCCCCTGCCCCCTCCTCACAAAAGCTGGATCCTGGATTTTTCCATGGGTTTTCACCGCAGCAATTGGAAATAACGCCTGATGCGATGTATAGTAGGTACGAGGGAAGCATTCTGGACATCCAGCGCCCCGGAAACAAAAAAGGCGTTTCGAGCCGAAAATCAGTCCATCCGCAAATACAGATCACATCCACCGTGCCGGGAGCTTGAAAATGAAAACAATGAAAGCATTGGTCAAGGCAAAACCAGAAGCGGGGCTTTGGCTTCAGGATGTCCCTGTTCCCGAACCGGGGGAAAACGAGGTCTTAATCAGGATCCTCCGCACCGCCATCTGCGGGACGGACATCCATATCTACAACTGGGACTCCTGGGCGCAAAAGACCATTCCGGTACCGATGCATGTGGGCCACGAATTCGTCGGCATAGTGGCCGAGGTCGGCCGCAATGTCCATGACTTCCGGCCGGGGGATCTGGTGTCCGGAGAGGGGCATCTGGTCTGCGGCCATTGCCGCAACTGCCTGGCGGGCAGGCGGCACCTCTGCATGAAAACCAGCGGGGTCGGCGTAAACAGGCCCGGCGCCTTTGCCGAATATCTGGCCATCCCGGTGACCAATGTCTGGTTCTGCGATCATCACATTCCCATCAACGTGCTGGCCTGCTTTGATCCTCTGGGCAACGCCGTCCATACCGCCTTATCCTTCGATATTCTGGGTGAGGACGTCCTGATCACCGGAGCAGGCCCCATCGGCTGCATGGCCGCAGCCATAGCCAGACACGCAGGGGCACGCAATGTGGTTGTCACCGACATCAATCCCTACCGTCTCAAGCTGGCGAAAAAAGCCGGGGCTACCATGGCCGTCGATGCCCTGAAAACCAACCTGGCCCAGATTCAAAAGAAGCTGGGTTTGCGGGAAGGCTTCGACGTGGCCCTGGAGATGTCGGGAAGCCCGGCGGCCCTGGACAGCATACTCGCCAATATGTGCCATGGCGGCAAGATCGCCCTGCTGGGCATTATCCCCGAGAAGACCGCCATCGACTGGAATACGGTGGTCTTCAACGGACTCACCATCAAGGGCATCTACGGCCGCGAGATGTTCGAAACCTGGTACAAGATGACCGCAATGATCCAGAGCGGCCTCGACATCCGGCCCCTTATCACCCACGAGTTCCATTACACCGAATTTGAACAGGGATTCGACGTGATGCGTTCGGGCCGTTCGGGAAAAGTAGTGCTCAACTGGGAAGAATCGCTCCGTTCCTTGCCCGGATCCCGGTAAGGAGGATCCCGTCATGTCACTGGACAGCCTGGACCAAAGCCTTAAAAAGGAAATAGACGATCTTCAGGCCGAAGGCAGGGCTAAAAGACCGGAGAGGATCATTACGGGCTATGTGCCTGGCGACAACGGCCATGGCCCCCGCTATCTGCTCGACGGCGGAAGAAAGGAGTTTCTGCGGCTGAACTCCAACTCCTATCTCTCGCTCTCTCACCATCCGGCCCTGATTGCAGCCGCCGAAGAGGCGGGCCGGGAATTCGGCGCAGGCCCCGGCGCTGTGCGCTTCATCGACGGCACCTACCGCCATCACAGAGCCCTCGAAGAACGGATCGCCAGCTTTACCGGGAAACCTGCAGCAAAGATATTCAATTCCGCCTATACCGCCAATTGCGGGCTTGCCCTTACCATCGGCACCGGCAAGACGCGCTGGATCGGCGATCAGCTCAATCACAACAGCATCATCCGGGCCATGCGCATCGCCGGTGTTCCCCCTGAGAACAAAGGGATTTACAGGCATAATGACATGGACGCGCTGGAACTCCTCCTGGAACAGGCAGGGACTGACACCCAGCGGGTGATAGTGATTTTCGACGGTATCTTCAGCATGCGCGGCGACCATGCCCCCATGGAAAGGATCCAGGAGATTGCCGCAAAGCACAGCCCCCGTTTCCGGGACGGGATCATCACTGTCGTTGACGACTCCCACGGGATCGGGGCCTACGGCGCCACCGGACGCGGCACCCCCGAATTCTGCGGGACCGCGGCGGATATACTCGTCGGCACCTTCGGCAAGGCCTTCGGCGTCAACGGCGGCTTCATTGCGGCAAGCGAGACGGTGATCGAGGCGGTCCGGCAGAAGGCAGACACCTATATCTACACCAATCCTTTAAGCGTTGCCGACTGCGCGGCCGCCCACAAGGCGATCGACATCTGCGACAGTCCGGAAGGTCTGGCCCTTTTACAAAACCTGCACGAGAGAACCAGGCAGTTCCGGGAAGGACTCGCCCATCTGGGCAAAGAGACCATTGCCGGCCCCCACCCGATTGTCCCGCTGCTGATCAGGGATACTGCGGCGACCCATGCCCTGGTCGGCAGGCTTTTTGACGCAGGCATTCTGGCCGCGGGCCTCACCTTTCCCGTCGTCCCTCAGGGCGAAGAAACCATCCGCTTCCAGATCAACGCCGCCCACAGGGAAACAGATATCGGCATGGTGCTCGATATCCTCTCCCGCTGACAGGGATATCAGGAGGCAGCCGCGAGACCCTCCAGAACCTCAGGCCTGTCAAAATCGATGGTGAGATCGTATTCTCCCGAATCATCCCCGGTCTTGACCAGAAAACCCAGCTTTTTGCCCAGGGCGACCATGTTCCTGTTCTCCTTCAGGACAATGCCGTGGACCTGTTTAAAGCCCCGCTTTCCGGCAATCAGCAGGCACCGTCGCAACAGGGCGGCGCCGATGCCTTTCCCCTGCCAGGCACATCGCCCACCAGAACGGCAAATTCGCCTTCCGTACCGTCGGGATTGCCGATAATCCTGGCCGCGCCGAGGATCCTCTCGGCATCCGCATCCTCATCGATGGCCACCAGGGCTATCTCCCTGTCGTAGTCAATCTGGGTAAACCGGCTGAGCATCTCCGGACGCAGCTCTTTCATGACCCCGAAAAACCTGAAATAAATACTCGTCGGCGACAGTCCTTTGAACAGGTTGAGATAGAGAGAGGCATCCTCCGGCTTGATCGGACGGACAAAAATATGCATGCCGCTCTCGGTGACAATCCTGCTTTCGTTTTCCGCAGGATAGGGACTGATCACCAGATGCAGCGTGGAAACGGCATCTGCCGGTGATACCTTCAACCGCGCATCCACCGCCACCGGCTTTCCCTCTTTAATCAGAATGGGGTTCATATCAAGCTCGGCAATCTGCGGAAAATCGACCAACAGCTGGGAGAGGCGCATGATCATCTCCTCTATTTGCTCCAAATCCGCCGCAGGACGGTTGCGATACCCCTGAAGCAGGGTATTGGCCTTCGTTTCCTGCATCATGCGGCGGGCCAGCAGACGGTTCATGGGCGGCAGCCCGAGAGCCTTGTCCTTCAGGACCTCGGTAAAGATCCCGCCCATCCCGAAGAGAATTACCGGACCGAAGTCTTTGTCCCGTTTTGCCCCCAGAAGAATCTCGAAATCAGGCGCAGCAAGATACGGCTGGATGGTTACGCCCTCGACCCGGGCATCCTGCCTGCAGCGGGAGACCGACTCGAGTATCTGCCCGAAGGCCCGCCGAACCTCCGCATCCGAGCGCAGATCGAGACGGACCCCGCCAACATCTGTTTTATGTATGACATCTGATGAATACAGTTTCATTGCCACCGGATAGCCTATGGCCCGTCCAACCCGTGAGGCCTGCTCTTCCGTATCGGCCCTCTCGGTGCGAATGACAGGAAGTCCGTATGCAGACAGGATTTTCCAGACATCCGCTTCGGCCAGAAAACCCTCATCCTGATACCAGGTCAGGATTTCTTCGGCCCCCTCACGGTCAAAGACCATGTTTCTGGTCAATTTCGGCGGCACCTCCAGCAGCATCTCCTGATTTTCAGCATAGGCTACCATATAGAGGAAGGCCCGGATTGCCCGTTCCGGCGTCTCAAAAGTGGGAATTCCAGACCTGTTCAAATACGCCAAGGCCTCTTCCGTGCTTTTTCCTCCCATCCAGCAGGCAAAGATCGGATACTGGCGGCCCTTCATCGCCTCGACCAGGGTCTCGGCCAGCTGCTGCGGACTTGTCATGGCCTGCGGGGCGTGGATCAGCAGAATCCCGTCAAATTCGTGGGCATTGAGGCAAAGTTCCAGGACCTTCCGGAATGTCTCCGCAGAGGCGTCCCCCAGAAGATCGATGGGGTTATTGCGGCTCCAGAAGGCGGGCAGGACCGCATCCAGCGCCGTTACGGTCTCAGGGGCAAGCAGGGCCGGTTCATGGCCGCGCCGGGCGAGAAAATCGGCTGCCATCACGCCCGGTCCGCCACCGTTGGTGATAACAGCCAGCCGCGAACCGCGGGGACGGGATTGCTTGGCCATGACCTCGGCACAATCGAAGAGTTCCTCGATGGTATCCACCCGGACAATACCGGCCCTCTTGAAAGCGACGTCATAGACGGCATCCTCCCCGACCATGGCCCCGGTATGGGAGGCGGCAGCCTTTGCCCCTGCCCGGCTCCGCCCGGCCTTGAGCACAATAATGGGCTTCACCCGCGCAACCGCACGGGCGGCGCTCATGAATTTTCTGAAATTGGTCAGATTTTCAATGTAGAGCAGAATGCTTTTTACCGCATAGTCGCCTCCGAGATAGTCGATCATATCGCCGAAATCCACATCAATCATCGAGCCTACGCTGATAAAATGGCTGAAGCCTATGCGCTGTTTCCGGGCCATATCCAGAATCGAGGAACAGATCCCCCCGCTCTGGGAAACAAAGGCAAGATGCCCCGCCGCAGGCATCCCCGAGACAAAGGTTGTATTGATATTTTGCCGGGGAAGGATCATCCCCAGACAGTTGGGTCCGAGGACACGAAAGCCCGCAGGTAACGCCGCATCGAGAATCATTTTTTCTATTTCGCTGCCCCTTTGGCCTGTCTCTTTCCCCCCGGAGGAGAGGATCACAGCGCCCCCCATCTTCCTCTGCACGCATCCCTGAACGATTTCAGGAACAGTCTCAATGGGTGCAGCAATAACAGCAAGATCCACGCCCTCAGAAAGGCTCAGCACAGATTCCACTGCGGGAAAACCATGCACATCCTGATATTTGGGGTTGACCGGCAGCACCCTCCCCGTATAGCCCCCCTGCAGCAGGCTCTGCATCAGGGCATTGCCGATAGTGCCTTCCTTCTCACTTGCCCCCACCACGGCTATCTGCTGCGGTCTCATTATACGGCTCAGATTATATTGCCCCATGATGCATCTCCTTTGCATGTATGCTTCGTGCAAAAAATTTTGAACTTGTACAAATCAATTTCAGCGTCAGGCAAAAGACCTCGCCTTCTCGGTTCGAATCAGGATCAGGAGAAGGATTCCGTTAATACTTCAAGGTATAGCCATAAGGAAAAGGTGATCGGGCGCCTGAAACCGCCTGCCGCCATACAAGCCTGAAGAAGAGGCTTGCACCAATGATTCAGCGCGCAAGCGGCATTTTCCTCGCGAAAATGGCCAGGAAAAAGAGCAGTTCCATCACCCCCCGCTCTTCAAATTACACCAAGAAAACCGGACAAAGTCAAATCCAGCCACAAGAGAGGACGGGTAATTATTACATATATGTGACATATTTATTATTGTTAAAACATTTACGTAAATTCACAAACAGCACAGCCCTCCTCCTTTCGCCAGGAATTTTCACAACATACCTATTTTAATAGGATTGTATTAATTTTACGCAGTTGGCCCGATCTTTGCTAATATCGCCATAGGATAAAGGCGGTACAGCCTTCACCTTGCAGCACGAAAGCGGTATGAGACCTCCGGAAGATCCGGCAGAGGCCTCATGCAAGGGCAAGGAAATTGAGTTGTACTGTGAAGTGACCATGTATTTTAATGGATTTATTTTCAGGAGCGAGGAAGAAAAAAATGAAGAGAAAAATGTACATTGCAATCGCCGCAGCGGCAATCATGACAGGGCAGGCAGTCGCCTATGCCGACGATGCCGACAAACCGACAGCGGAACTCGATATGAGCGTGCTTTCCCAGTATATCTGGCGCGGCGAGGCGCTGAGCAAGGACAGCGCGGTCATTGAGCCTTCGGCTACCTTCGGCTACAAGGGAGTGAGCCTGAACATCTGGGGCAATTTCGATACCGACAGCAAGGCCTACAACGGCGCAAAATACAACGAAACCGATTACACCCTCTCCTACTCGAAGGATGTCGGCATCACAAAATTGACCGGCGGCT
>TBL_comb47_HYPODRAFT_10004402_pt1 | contig 16203 bp, 14 predicted proteins | sample TroBogypolimnion_40_FD_10682 | JGI IMG/M metagenome (IMG submission 10682)
TGTTGTCGAGGTGCATCAGCACGTCCACGTAACGCCCATCGGTATGCTCGTAGAACGCGTTGTCCTGATGCATGGGGAACGGATGCCCGGTTTCCGGCGGCTTGACGTGCATCGTGGTGTGGTGGAGCTCCACATCGCGGCCGAGGATGTCGACCATGCAGCGAACCAGGTGGGGATTGGTCACGCAGCGCGACCACGCGGACGAGTAAAACGGGAGATCGTGCATGCCGACCAACTTCGATTTCTTCTCGGTGTCGGCGTCCATGTAGACCTTGCGCCACGGGCCGGTCCAGCTGGCGTCGGGCCAGGCCCATTTCTCCATCATCCAGTCCAGTTCGGAAGCGAGCTCATCGGTTTCGGCCTGCGAAAAGACGCGGGGAATGTGCAGGTAGCCGTTCTCGTGGTAGAACGCGATTTGGGCGGGAGTGAGTTGCGTGGTCAGCATGGGGCAATGCAGCGGGGTGGGCGGGCCAACGGGGGAGAAGCGAGAGCGGAACGGGCTTAACAAGTGACCGCCACCGCGCAAGGCCGGAAGTGGGGCGGCAGCGCCCGCGGCGTTTTCGGCGGCGGAACCGTTGGCGCCGCGCTGGGTCCGTAACTCTCCGGCAATGGCGGCGCCGGTCGCGCCAGAGCTCCAACTCTAATTCCATGAAAACGAACACACCCACGCATGAGGAAATCGCCCGGCAGGCCCGGGAAATCTGGCTGGCCCGGGGCGGGCCGTCCGGACGGGACGAGGAGATCTGGCTCGAAGCGGAGCGCGAGTTAACCAAGCCGGCGTCGTCCGAGACGACGCGTTTGAGAGGCGAAATGGCGTCGGAAAGCGAAGTGGAGTATCAGATTACGCCCGCGGTGTCCGACGACGAGGCCATCAAGGCCGCGTTGCAGAAGCGCGAGGCGCGCGCCCCCCAAGTGCCGGCGAAAACGGCGCCGCATCCGCATGCGCCAGTGTCGGGCAAGCCGCTTTGGAGTAAGCCGCACTCGTCGTGAGGCTCAGTCGGTGGTGAAAGTTAACAGTTAACGGCAGGGCCGCAGCTCCGTGCGGCCGCTGCCAAAACGGAGGCAACTCAGGGCTTCGGGCCGCGGAAGCCGCCGAACAGATAGACGATCACACAGATGAGCAGGACGAGCCCGAGGCCGCTGCCACCGTAGACGGGGCCACCGACGTAAAAGCCGCCACCTCCAAAGAGGAGCAGCAGAATGATTATCAGGAGGAGTGGATTCATCCCAAGACAGACCACGCATTACCCACTCGGTTCGAGTAAGAAGTCAGAAGTAAGAAGGAAGAGGAAAAATAAGGAGCGAAGATTGGCGGATGGGAAACGCAGGCCGACATCGCCTGCCACCCGGGTACTTCATCATTCCTCCTGCTTACTTCTCACTTTGCCTGCCGCGCCGAAGGCGCGGGTCGTTCCGGGCTCACTAAGCGGGCCTCCACCTCGGACAATTTGAAACGGACGGAAAGAACGTAGGGCTCGGCAGCGTCGATCCAGTGACCGTAGGACGTCGCGACAAAAGTGCCGTCCGGCAGGCAGTGCAGGCCGGAATAGCCGCAGTCCCAGCCCCAGGTGTTGTGCGCCAGCCGCGCGCGGAATTGGCCGGGGTTGCCTTGGACAATATCGTCGTAGGTTCCCACCCACGCCAGCCAGTCACCGTTGGTCGGCGAGGCCCGGTTTGAATCGCGAAACACCACCACCAGCCGGCCGTCCGGCGCGTAGGCCGCGACGTGGCGGTCCCCGAGAAGCCCGAGGCCCAGCGGACGCGGAGCGGTCCAGGTACGGCCCTCGTCGTTGGAGAAAATCACTTGGGCAAGATTCTCGCGCGAGTTTTCCCGGAGCAGCAGGGCGCATTGCCGGCCATCGGGCGAACGAACAAAGCCCGGCTCGCACAGTTGGAGCGTGGCAGAGGACGCGATCGCGTGGGGCGTTCCCCAAGTCAGGCCACCGTCGGCCGATTCGACCTGGTAAATTTGATAGAGGGGAGGAGTGGCCGGCCGCGGGGCAGGACCGATGAAATGGCCGTCGTCATGGAACCAGGCCAGGTAGTGCCCGGGGGCGCCCTGCACGGCGGCCAGGCTGCCCATGACCACGACGCCACCCCAGTTTCCCACCGGTGAGAGCGGCGTCCAGGTGATGCCATCGTTCTCAGAAACCGAGAGGCGTGCAGGATAGAGCCCGGACCAGACGATCAGGCGTTTGTGTCCGGCGGCGTCGACCACGCGGTGAATCGAGGGAGTCTCGAGCGATGTGGACCAGTTCGCTGGCACCGGCAACGGCGCCGACCAGGTGAGTCCGCCGTCCGTGCTCCGTTTGAGTCGCAAGGCGCCCTTGCCGTGTCCCTCGGGATAGACGCAGAGCATCGTCTTCCCGTCCTCGAGCAGGACGGTGCTGGGGTGCCCGAGGTATTGGCGGGGATCACGATCCACCACGACTTGCCTCGTGGTGTCGGCGGCCAGATCGGCGAACGGGAAAAGGATCACGTTTCCCGGCGGGGCGAGATATTGCCCGGGCAGCCGTGCGCCGGGCACGGCGCGGCCGTTGAGGGCCAAGACAGCGCCCAGCAGGGCAACGACGAGCGGGGCACGCGTCATGGGTTCAGTAGAACGGAAACGGCGCGCGAAGGAAAGAGGAACGAGGGCCCAAAAAACTCCGTGATGCGGGCATCCCGGAGTTTGGGAAACGGGCGCTGGCAAGCGCGCTCAGCGGTCGGCGGTGTGGACGGCCTGCTGGTTGATGGCGTCGTGGAGGAACGCCTCGAAGTCGGCCTTGAATTTGATCCGCGAGGGCTGGTGGACGTAGAGCATGTGGCCCGCCTCGTAATACGTGAACCGGAGATTGGCGCGGGTGCTGGCGCCGAGGTTCATGCCGGCGACGACATTTTCCGCGGCGAAAAACGGCGTGGCCAGGTCGTAGTAGCTGCAGGTCACCCAGACTTTCAGGTAGGGATTCCGCGTCATCGCCTTGCGCAGGTCCTCGGCCGTGTTGGGCCAGCCGTCGCCGGCGTCGCCGAAATTCCACGGGCTCACGTCCCACACGGTCTCGTAGGGAATGTCGCTCTCGAACTTCAGCTCGCGGCGCACGTAGTCATTGAACGCGGCGGTGAGCGGACCCGTGACGGCCTCGTCGCTGGGGTCGTATTCGCCGTCGCCGTCGGTGCCGGGCTCATAGCGCGGCCCGGTGTAGCGGGCGTCGAACCGGCCCAGGATCTTGTCTTCGTCGCGGAGCAGCTGGGTGAAGAACAGATGATCCGGGACGCGGAGCTTCCGCTTGAGATAGTAACTCGCGGGCAGGCTCGTGAACCGGCTGAGCTCCGCGGCGATGCGTTCTTTCTCGGCCCTGGGAAGATTGTCGCCGTGGGCGAGCGCGAGCGTGTAGTCGCTCCCGGCGAACGCGCGGGCCATGGCTGCGACTTCGGCCACAGGCTTGGCCTGGAGGTCGGGGGCGAGCTTCTTGTGATACCAGGCAGTGGTGGCGTAGGTGGGCAGGAAGCCGATGTAGGGATTCTCGTTTTGCGGGGTGAACTCGATCGCGCCGAAATTGAGCACGGACGACACGAGGACGATGCCGTTGAGGTAGAGGCCGTAGCGGGTTTGGAGGTAATCCGAGAGACCGGCGGCGCGGGTCGTGCCGTAGCTTTCGCCGAGCACGATCTTGGGCGAGAGCCAGCGGGCGTTGCGCGAAGTGTAGAGGCGGATGAAATCGCCGACACTGGCGATGTCCTCCTTCAAGCCGTGATACTGCGCGGCGCTCTCCTTCGGCATCGGGCGGCTGTAGCCGGTGGAAACGGGGTCGATGAAGACGAGGTCAGTGCGGTCGAGCCAGGTGGACTCGTTATCCACGAGCTTGTAGGGCGGCGGGGGCGCCTCGCCGGCGTCGGTAAGGGCGGCGCGCCGCGGGGCCATGGCGGCCATGTGGAGCCAAATGGAGGCCGAGCCCGGGCCGCCGTTGAAGCAGAACGTGAGCGGCCGGGTGGTGGGATCGGTGACGTCGTCGAGCGTGTAGGCGACGAAGAAGACGCGCGCCTTGGCCTTCAGGCCGTCCTTGGTCCTCTTGTCGTCGTCCTTCGCCTTGTCGGCGTCGGAGGCCGCGGCGGGCGGAGGCGTGGCACTGGGCACGAGGGGCTTGCCCTCCTCCTCCTTCAACACGAGGTAGCCGGCGGTGGCGTGATACTTGATTGTCTTGCCGTCGACGATAACCGTGTGGGCGGTGACGGAGAGGACGGGCTCTTCGTCGGCCTTGGCTTCGTCCTTGTCAGATTTAGCGTCCGACTTCGTGTCGACCTTGGTTTCAACTTTGGATTCAACCTTGGTGTCGGCACGAACCAGGGCGGCGGGGACGATGAGGCCAAGCAACAGAACGAGGAAGCGGGTGGGATTTGGCATGGGGGTGGATGCTGGGAGGGGAAATGACCTGCTCAAGCAGATAGCGGTGAACGGCGTGGTCGCAGGGGCCAAAGGCGCGTTTCGCTGGGTCGGAGGCACTCAGTCTTCCGGCGTGGGCGGAGGCGCGGAGCCGCGGAGCAGCGACTCCTCGTGGTCGAGGAGCTGCTGCAGAGGGCGGTGGACTTCATCGATGATCGTGCCGGCGCGCCAGAGGTCGTCGATGGCCTGGCGTTCAGCGTGCAGGGCGGCCGCACGGTAGTGAAAACTGGCACTGCGACGGCGGCGGGCGCGGGTGCGTGTTTCGCCTTGGGCGGTCAGCGAAGCGAGGCGGCGCTCGTATTCCTCGATGACGGCGTCGAGCGACGCGCGCATCTCGGGCGTCGTGGCCGAATGCTCCATCGCCTTGAGCGTGTGCAAACCGGCCGTCACGGCGGTGGTGCGGGCAAGCAGGTCTTCCTTGGGGCGGTTCTCATCCTCGCGGATCCCGAAGCGGTGGATCAACCATTCGAGCGTCGTGCCTTGGACGAGGAGCGTCACGGCGATGACGCCGAAGGCCAGGTAGATGACGATGTCGCGGTGGGGAAACGGCCGGTCGTCGGGCATCAGCAGCGGGATGGAAAGCGCGCCGGCGAGGGTGACTGTGCCGCGCATGCCGGCCCAGCCGACGATGAAGACGCCGCCCCTGGACGGCTTGGATTCCCTGGCGCGGATCTTTTTGAAAAACCGCGGCAGAAACGTCGCGGGATAGACCCAGATGAGGCGTGCGGCGATGGCGGCGCCGGAGACGACAAAGGGAAAGAGGATGAGCTGGAACGTGCTGTAGTGATCGCTGACGGCGCTGACGAGGTGCGGGAATTGCAGGCCGAGGAGAACGAACGCGAGGCCGTTGAGCCAGAAGATGAGGAGCTCCCAGACCGCGAACGCGCTCTGGCGGGTTTCGGCGTCCATGTGGACCGGGTCGCGCCAACCCGAGTAGAGCCCGGCCGCGACGACGGCGAGAATCCCGGAAAGGCCCAGGTGCTCGGCGGCGAGGTAGGCGGCGTAGGGCGTCAGCAGGGACAGGGTGATCTCGATGAGGCTGTCGCTCACCTGCAGGTGCATGAGGAGGTCGCGGAGGCGTCCGATGGCATAGCCGACGACGAGCCCGACGGCGAAACCGCCGACCGAGAGCAAGGAGAATTGCGCGAGTGCCGACGTGAGCGAAAACGAACCGGCGACGACGGCGGCGAGGGCGAATTTGAAGGCCACGAGGCCGGTGGCGTCGTTCATCAGGCTCTCGCCGTCGAGGATCGTCGACAGTCGCGCGGGCACGCGGAGGCGGACGGTGATGGCGTTGATCGCGACCGCGTCGGTGGGCGAGACGACGGCGCCGAGGGCGAAGGCCATCGCAAGCGGGAGGCCCGGGATGAGCCAGTGGGCGACGAAGCCGACCGCGAGGGTGGTGAACGTGACGAGCCCGATGGCGAGGAGCAGGATGGGGCGCTTGGCGCGGAGGAATTCCCGCAGCGGCATCAGCCAGCCGTCGGAGAACAGCAGTGGCGGAAGGAAGCAGAGAAAGAAGAAGCCCGGGTCGAGAGTGAGGTGCGGAAACGACGGAATGAGAGCGACGCCGACGCCGCCCGCGAGGTAGGTGATCAGCGGCGGCCACCACGGCAGCCAGCGCGTGACGATGCTTAGCGCGGCGACGAGCAGTAGCAGGATTAGCGCATGTTCAAAACCCGACATGCGCGGAAGTAAGAAGTAAGAAGGATGAATGAAGAAGCCCGAAAGAGGCAGTCGGATCTGCGACCCATGGATTCAGGTAAGACTCTGTTGTTCTCGCACTTCCTCATTTATCTCTGCCTTCTCACTTCTCCTTCGCCCTCTTGATAATCGTGACAAAGATTGCGGTCAGCTTGTCGCATTCCTGGCGCAGGGCCTTAAGAGTTTCAGCGGCGATAACTTGGCCGTCGACCAGGAGCTCAAGCCAATAGGCGGTCTCCTCGAGCTCGCGCAAGGAGTCGCCGCATTTGGCGATGAACTCTGCCTTGCTGCGGCCCCGATGAGCTTCGTGATAGTTGGCGTCGATCGATGTCCCAGAGCGCAGAACCTGCCGGCCGATGATTTGCGCCTCGGTTGTTTTGGGTAGCTCAGCAAATAATCTGATCACTCGCAAAGCGAAGTCTTTGGTTCGCTTCCGCAGTTCAATCACGAAGGCAGAAGAAAGAATGGAGAACGAAGAAGTGACGGACGACAGGTAAGAAAACCGAAACAGCCTTTTTCTTACATCTCCCCTCCCAAAACCCAATTCCGACCACCTCTTCCTTCTTACTTCTGACTTCCTACTTCCCCTTGCCGCCGCAGGCGCTTGGCGCTTGGGACGCGGCGTGGGGCAGGATGGTTTGGCGGAGAAAAGTGAGGGCGCCGGAATGGCGGATGTAGCGGTGCCAGATGAAGACGAGATCGAAGACCAGCGCGCCCAGCCGCCAGAGATACAAAAACGCGGCCGTGGCCAGCACCAGGGGCCAGAACGCGCTGCGCTCCGGGTGATAGAGCCAGTCGTAGGCAATCGCGTTCGTAAGCAGGGCGAGGCCGGCCAGGACCAGCATGACTTGGATCGTGTTGCGGAACAGGGGCGGATGCGACGTGGACGGACTCACGGACAGCCAGCCGGGAAAGAGCGGCGTGAGCAGGCGACGCAGCCAGCGCGCGTTGGCCAGGCGGACTAGGATCAGCAGAACGATGCTGCCGGCGACCAACCCGAGCCGGGGATCCGCCAGCTCGTCGCAAACGGCCGCGGGGAGGTTGAACCAGTCGAGTTCCTCCGTCGGGGTTGCGGCAAAAAAGAACGCCCAGGCGGTGGCGGCGAAAATGACCGCGCCACCGAGATGCCAGCGCCAGGAGCGCACGAGCTGGCTCAGGCGCAGCCACGTCGTGACACCCGCAAGCAGGACGCCCAGCGCGAGGACGTTGCGCAGCAGGTTGGGATGCTCGCGATCGCCGAGGGGATCGAGGTATTGCTCGACGCCTTTCGTGAGAAAATAGACGGCCGCGAACAGGGCCGCCAACGGGATGAGGTAGGCCACGACGTAGCTCGTGAACTTGGCGAAGCCGCGCGGGCGCGGGCCGTTCTTGAGCTCGTTGCGCCGGGCGGGCGGCGGCGGATCGGCGGGCGTGGCCGGCGGGGCGACAACGTTCATGAGGAAATGCTGGAAGACGTCCGCGTCCTCCCAGTAATCCGTGTGGGCCTTGCCGGGGACGTAGTAGCGCGTGAAGTAGAAGTCGTCGGCCGCGGTGAAATCGAAGAGCCGGTCGTAGCCGTGCTGCTGCAGCCACCAGCGCGCCGTATCGAGTTCGAAGCCCACCGGGTCGCCGTTGTCGACGTAGTTGAGCCACTTGAACGACGGGGCGGACGCGAGCGAGGCGGCGGGTCCGCGAAATGCCGTGAAGAGGTCCGGCCAGAGGATGAGGTGCTTGTCGATGGGCGAGCCGAGGGTCGCGTAGCCGCGGATGCGCGTGATCCAGGGGTGCGCGACGGGATCGCTCGCGGCCTCGAGCAGGCCGAGGAACGACACGACCGTGCCCTCGCTGTGCGCGATGAGGTAGATTTCGGCCTCGGGATACATCCGGTGCGCGCGGCCGAGGGCGTCGTGCAGGCGCCCAACGATGGCGGCGCGGACCGTGCTGAACTCGGTGACGAGCTGCACATCGCCGAGGTAGTCGTCGAGCACGCGCTTGAGGTCAAAGTCCAGCACCCCGGCCTTGCGCGCGAGGAACAGGAGGGATTCGAGCACGCTGATGGCGTCGATGGCTTCATCCATCACATACTCGATCTGGCCGTAGTGGATGTCGGTGCGGCCGGGCTGCCGGCGCTCGGCGAGTACGCGGATGCGGCTCACGACGGAGCGACACCAGTCCTTCGTTTCCTGCAGCGTATAGCCCGCGGTCTCGATCGTGCGGGCGAGATCGGCCCAGTAGATTTCGGCGAACCCCATGGTGCCGAGGACGCCGGTCGGCGCGGGGTCGCTGATCACGAACGGCGGCCGGCCGTCCTGCAGCGCGTCGTGAAAACCGCCGAGCGGCAGCAACGCGCGATAACCGAAATGGTGGCAGACCTGGGTCGCCGTGGACAGGATCGTGCTGTTTTGTGTCTGGTCGCCGATGCCGTGCACCGCGAACACGAGCTTGGTCACGGCCGGCAGGGGTGGGACGACGGGCTCAGGCATGGCGAAACTCAGATCAACTCGATGCGGTTGGGGCTCCGAGCGGCGGGGNGGGTGAGTTGGGGCCAGGCGGTTGGGGCGCTACTTGAAAACGCCGCTCTTCACGTGGATGCCGCGGCTCTTGACCATTTCGCGGAGCCCGGCGGTGTCCTTTTCGTCGGCGACGATGATGAGATAGAGCCCTTCCAACTTGTCCGCGGGGTTAGCCGCGAGGGTCGCGGCGAGTATTTCGCGGATGGGCTGGAGCTTCGGTCCGCAAATCGCGAGGGCCACGCTCTCCTCGTGGGCTTCCTTGAGCATGTAGCCCAGCTGCTCGGAGGAGGACTTGGGATCGGTCATGTTAAACATGACGAACTCCTTGGGACCATCGCTGGGCATCAGCTTTTCCACCGCGGCCGCAGCCGCACCTTTGGAAAAATTGGCGCCCAGGCAAGGTGTCACCAAGCAAAGGACGATGGCGAGGGAAGGAAGATTCAGGCCGGGCATGGTGATTTCGTAATACCCGGCAACATAGCACATCTCAGACCATCGGCACGTGCGGCTCGACTTCGGCGTCGTAGTTCACACCCGCGAGGCCAAAGCCGTAGAGCTTCAGGAAGTCGCTGCGGTAGCCCGCGATATCAGTCTTCTCGGAGAGGCTTTCGGTGGTGACCGACGGCCAGACTTCGCGCACCGCGGCCTGGATCTCGGGTCGCATTTCCCAGTCGTCCACGCGAACACGTCCGCCGGAGTCGAATTGCGGGGTCTTGCCGTTGTAAAGCTGGGTGGCGAAGAGCCGCTGCATTTGCTCAATGCAGCCCTCGTGTGTCCCCTTGGTCTTCATCAACTTGTAAAGGATCGAGATATACAGCGGAACGACCGGGATGGCCGAGCTGGCCTGGGTGACGAGGGCCTTGTTGACGGAAATGAAGGCGCGGCCATTGCCGTGGGATTTGAGCTGGGCGTCGATATTGCGGCCGGCGCGCTCGAGGTCGTTCTTGGCCAGGCCAATGGTGCCGTTCTTGTAGATGGCCCAAGTGACTTCGGGCCCGATGTAGGAATACGCGACGGATGTGGCGCCCGGGGCCAATAGGTTGGCGTCGCGCAGGGCGTTCATCCACATTTCCCAGTCCTCGCCGCCCATGACGGCGACGGTGTCGGCGACTTCGGCTTCGTTGGCGGGTTCGATGGTGACGTCGCTGACGATGCCTTTGTCCGTGTCGACGGTCTTGTTGGTGTAGGGTGCGCCGACGGGTTTGAGGCAGGATTTGTGCACAACGCCTGTGCGCGGGTGCGTGCGGCGGGGCGCGGCGAGGGAATAGACGACGAGGTCAACCTGGCCCATGTCGGAACGGATGAGGTTGAGGGCCTGCTGCTTGATCTCGTCCGTGAACGCATCACCCATGATGTTCTTGGCGTAGAGCCCGGCGGCGCGGGCGGCGTGGGTGAAAGCAATGGTGTTATACCAACCCGGGGTGGCGGGGCGTCCTTCCTCGGAAGGGCGCTCAAAGAAGATGCCAAGGGTTGCCGCGCCGGACCCGAAGGCCGCGGTGATGCGGGAAGCAAGGCCGTAGCCGGTCGAGGCGCCAATGACCAAGACCTTCTTTGGGCCGGGTTTAATCTGGCCCTTGGCCTTGACGTAATCGATCCACTCCTGGACATGGGCGGCGCAGCCGGTGGGGTGAGCCGTGACGCAGATGAAGCCACGGACCTTGGGTCTGATGATCATGCGGGCGGGAGTTTCGGAGGGGTCCGGGAGGGCGTCGAGAGCGAAAAACGGCTTGAGATGACAGTGACCTGCAATGAAAGGCAGAAGGAAGAAGGAAAAGTGAGGAAGTATCGGATGTGCCTCTCCTCCGCGAGCTACGGCATGGCATGCCGATCTGGCTTCTTCATTCGTCCTTCTGTCTGCGCGGCGCTTACTGGCTGAGCAGCACCATCGGCCCCTCGGCCTTGGGAACGCCGCCCTTGCGCTCGAGGCTGACGGCGAACTTTGCGACGTTCTTGATGGGCTTGTTGGCCTTGAACGTGATGTGCGCCTCGCCGGTGGCGGGATCGACGGTGAAGACGCCACCGTCAACCGGGATGGGATACTGCGGGTCCACGAGCCAGAGCTGGTAGTCCTTGTCCGCGGCGAGGGCGGGGAGTTTCTCAACGCTCAGCACGCCCTCCTGTTTCGCGGGGTTCCAGACGGCGACAGCGAGGGCTTGGGGCGTATTGCCGGCCAGGGAGACGAGGGTGGAGATCTTGAACTTGGCGAGGTCGCCCTCTGTCTTGAGCTGGCGGTCGAGCGCGGCGAGCTGCTCGGTCATCGAGCTGAGCTGGTGGCTGGCAATAATGCGCTCGGCCTCGAGCTGGTTGCGGGCGCTGCGCAATTGAAAGTCTGCCACGGCCTGCTGATCGCGCAGGGTGGCGGCCTCGAAGCGGCTGCCCACGTAGAGTTGGCCCACCCAGGCGCACACGATGGCAAGGCTGGCGGCGGCGGCCCAGGCCAGCCAGAGAGGCGTGCGAAAGGCGACGCGGTTGCGCTGGGCGCGCCAGGTGGCGGCGGTGTCGAGTCGGTCGAGCAGGCGCGCACGCAATTCCGGCGGAGGCTCCGCGGCGGGCGCGGTGAACGCCAGTTGGCTCGCGGTCTCGCGCAGATCGTGCACGAGGCGCTGCAGGGGGACGCTCTTCGCGAGCTCCTGCTCGAAGCGCGCGAGCTCGTCGCCCTCGAGCAGGCCGAGGACATAGAGGGAGGCGAGTTCCTCGTGGTTTTCGTCAATCATGGCGGCCTCCCAAAGTGTCGCGCAGCCGGAGCAGGCCACGGCGGATGCGGGCTTTGACCGTGCCGAGGGGCTCGCGAAGCTTCTCGGCGATTTCCTGCTGCGTGAGTCCGGAGAAAAACGCGAGTTCCACGGCGCGTTGCTGCTCGGCGGGCAGGGCTGCCACCGCGCTGCGGATGGCGCCCGCCTGTTCCTTGGCCACGAGGTCGTCCGCCGAATCTGATCCCGATTCGGCGGGCTGCACGCCGGCGTCCTCGGCGGTCGCCGTCGCAAGAATTTCGAGGCGGCGTTTGCGCATGCGGACGCGGTCGATGGCCCGGTTGCGCGTGAGCGTCACGGCCCAGGCAAACGCGGAACCGCGGACCGCATCGAACGCGGCGGCCTTTTCCCAGAGCGCGAGGAAGACATCCTGCACGATGTCCTCGGCCTCGGTGGCGTTGCCGAGGATGCGCAGCGCGGCGGCATAGAGCGGGCGCGAAAAGCGGTCGTAAAGTTGCGCGAACGCCTCGCGATCGCTGCGGCCCATGCGGCGGAGCAGCTCGGCATCGAAGTGCGCGCGCTCGGCGGCGGCCGCGGCCTCGGCGGAGGGCTCGGGCGGGTTCGGCTTCATGCGGACGCGGACGAACCCCCAGGCCGGTTCGGCGAGGTACGCAGGCCAAACGGTGAGGAGTGCGGACATTCAACCATCATACGCATGAACAGGATCCGAAGATGCCCCATGGTCGGGAATTGCGGAATTGAATCAACCGGATTTGCAGGGGGTCACAGCACGACGAAGCCGATCAGGCCGAGGACCACCAGCAGGGCGAGCACGGCGAGGATGCGTTTTTCGCGAATGGTGAGAGCGAGGGGCATGGACGGTAAGAGTCGAGGGTCGAGGAAGTCGATGAGTCGAGCAGGCCGGAAGAATTGAACCAAGGCGAAGTGGTTTTTGGCTGCTGGACTGCTCGACTTTTCGACTATTCGAGCCGGCTGGTCAAAGTCCCAGCGGCTGCAGCCGCGCAAAGAAGCGGGAAAGGAGGGGTTCCTGGGCGAGTTCCGGCCATGGGCGATTGCTGGATACGCGCACAAAGAGCTGGTCGCCGTCGTGGCGGAAGCCGTAATGCCAGGCCTGGCGCAGCAGCTCGAGCGGGGAACGCGGATCCTGCTGCGTGATGGGCCGGCCATCATACAAGTGCCAGAACCACACGTTTTGCGGAAAGTCGCCGCTGTGGAACGCGCGGTTTTCTGCCTCGGGCAGGGGGTGGCCGGCGACATTCAGATGCACGCGCGGCGACGACACCGGCACGGCTTCCCAGCCCGCGCCCGGCCAGCAGGCATCGGGCGTGTGGGACGAAACCAGGCTGACCGACGCCTGGCCGGCCTGCCAGTAGGCGAGATAGAAAGTGACTTGTTCGGGCCCGCTGGCGGTTTGCCGGTGGTAGGTGCGTTGGGCCATGTGATCGGTCTGGAGCGTGCTGGCGAATTGATAGAGATCCATTCCCGGCTCGACGACCCAGCCGTCGGCGGACGTGGGCAAAATCGCAGCGAGGTCCGGAACCGGGGCGTCGCCGCGCAAGGCCGGTCGCGTGTTGGCGACGAAGAAAAGGACGAGCGCACCGGCGAGAGTGAGCGCGAAGGTGAGCGTGAAAGTGGTGATGCGAGTGGCAAAAGGAGAACGGGCCTCCCGGCCCGTTGCTTCCAACCCACAAACCGGGAGGTCCGTTCTCCGGCGTTCCAACAGAAGTGCGAGGCCGGCCAGCAGCGCGGCGGTGACGGCGAGGACGGCGAATCCGGTGAGATCATGCCAGAAGCCGGCGATGTGCACACCGGAGTTGGCGAGGAGTGTGAGGATCAGTGACCGGAGGAAATTCATGGCCAGCGCCAGCGGGGCGGAAAGCCCGATGAGCAGGACGCGGGACCACGGTCGACGCACGAGGCTGGCGGAAAAAAACAGCCCGGCGAAGACGCAGGAGATGAGGCTGCGGACGCCGCTGCATGCTTCCTCGATGCCGACGGATGTGGTGGCGAGTTCGAGAATGTTGCCGTGCCGCACCGCGCCGATGCCGAGCAGGTGCAGGGTGCGCAGGACGTTTTCCGAGACCAGCAGCTGGAGGCTGAGCGTGAGCCGCGAATAGGTGCCCGGTGGAAGGGGCGCGCAGAGCAGCCACAGGCCAATCGCGACGAGTGCGCTCCAGTTGAAGGGCAGGAAACGCACGGTCGAGAAAGAGAAAACCGTCAGGCCGGCGATGAGCAGGAGCACGAGAGCGGCAGTCAACGTGAAGCCGACGAGATCGTGCGACCAACCGAGCGCAGCGGCGTAGAGACCGCCCGCGGCCAGCGTCAGGAGGCCGAGCAGCAACAAGCCCATCGACGCCAGGGAGCTCAGGCGATTTGCCGGGAGAAAACGAAACGGGCCGCTGGCGCTTTCGCGCAGGAGCAGCAGGAAGATCACAGGCATGAAGAGCCCGTGGGACAAATCGGGGTTGTGCAGCCACTGGGGCCAAAGCCGCACAACCAGCGCGGCCGTCAGCGCAATCAGCAAGGCCACGCTGAGTCGGACGGCAAGGGGCTGCGCCGTGAAGGGCGTGAGGACGCGTGGGGCGGTCATGGCAAGTGCACGGCAGCTTGGGGTGTCGGCCCGGGGTAACGGGAGATCAACGCGTAATTCACCTCGAGCGGCAGCGGCAACGCAGGCAGGAGGGACGTGATGCGGGTGATCCCGCTGCGTCCCCGGAAAAACGCCTCCACGGCGGCCAGGAACATCTGGCTCGTGGCCGCGTGCTCGGTGATCATGGCGCGCAGTTCACCAAACTTTTCCCAGTCACCGTTGACGCCGGTGGCGCAGAGCAGGGAAAAGATCGTGCCGGCACTCTCGGTGGTGAAGGGCAGCGGTTCGGTGCGGAAGCGGGCGTAGAGCTGGTTCAGCAGCGCGGCATCAGGGGAGCGAATCAGTTGCACCGAGAGGATCTTCACGACGGGCAGCGTCAGGCGCGAGCCCAGCAGTTGATCCACGAGGGCCTGCAGGGGCCGTTGCGCGCCCTGGCGGGCGAAGGCCGCGAGCTGCAAGGTCACGCGCGCCTCGTCATCCAGCGACGCGCCGTTGCGGGCGAGCTGGTCAAGCGCGGTAAAGACGTCGCCCAGAGTGGTGAGTTCACTGACTTGATAATAGACGCCGTAGGCTGGCATGCGGCCCCAATCCGCCGCCGCGAGGGCGGCCTGCGCTTCGGGATTGCGACCGGCCAGCAGCAGGAGTTCCACGTCGATCAACGGACGCCAAGTGGCGGCGTTGGCGTTTGTTGAATCGCGCAGCGCGCGGAGCGGGGCGTCCTGGCGGGTCTGGCGCGTGGCGAACACCAAGGCGCGCATCCAGACGGAAGCATGGGGGCCGCCGGCGAGGACCTCGTCGCGGGCGAGGGATTGCACGGCGGCGAAGTCACCGCGGGCGAGCAGGGCACGGAACCAATCCTGCGCGGTTTGGGCGTGCTGGGACGGATGCTCGTGCAGGAGCCGGTCGTAAAGGCGGTTGGAGATGGCGGGCTGGCCGGACTGCAGGGTTTGGGCGAGGGCGAGGCCGGCGGCGTAGTTGGACGGGTCGAACTCGTAGGCGTTGGACAGGTAGAGGATGGCTTCCGCAGTGTGGTTGGCGGCGAACGCGCGTTTAGCCTTTTCCATGAAATACCAACCCCGCGCCTCGCCGACGCGGTGCCATGAAGGCGGCCAGACAACGTGGACGATGCTGACCGGATAGCCCACCGAGCGGAGAAAAACGAAAACGGTGATGGCTCCGGCCAGGTAAGCCGCGCCGAGCGCGCCCCCGTAGTAACCCAGCGCGCGGCCCCAAAACGGACGGACGTCCGCGGTGTTGGCGGAGCAGCGCCAGCCTTGGGGTGTTTGGACGAGCAACGGGCAGACGCGGCGGAAACGGGCGACGGACGACCAGTGGAGGCAGGCTTCGCACTGCGTTTCGTAGGCGCGGCCGGAGTCACTGGGACTCTGGCACGGGCAACGTGTGCGGCCGCGCCGCAGCTGGAACCAGGACTTGCGTGCGTTCCAATAGAATAGGCCTCCTGCGAGGCGGAAAAAATCGGCGAGCCAGCCGGTCACAGCGAGCACCGTAGGTGCTCGGAAAGTAAGAAGGAAGAAGGAAGAAGGAGGAAAAACGGATCGCGGAAGCGCGGAGGAGCGGAAAGACCGGGAGGGAAGATGCAAACGGGGACTAAGAGGGGATGCATGCAGCCTGATACAATGCATCGAATTTTTCCTGTTTTCATGGCTTCCCTCTTCATATCCGCTCCGGAAATTCCCGGCCTTTCCCCTTATTCCGCGCTTCCGCGATCTGCCTTTTTCCGGACTTCATAATTCTTCCTTCATCCTTCTTACTTCGGGCCGATGTCGGCCCCGCATTTTTCCCTCTGCATTCCGGCTTACAACGAGGCGGCGCTTTTGCCCCGGTTGCTGGACAGCGTGGACGTGGCGCGGAGGAATTTCCGGGGCGGCCCGGAGGCGATTGAGGTGGTGGTGGGCAACAATGGTTCGACGGATGCGACGGCGGAGATTGCGCGGGCCCGGGGGTGCGTGGTGGCGGAAGTGGAGAAGCGCGCGATTGCGGCGGCGCGGAACGGAGCGGCTGCGGCGGCACGGGGCCAAATTCTTTGTTTCATCGATGGCGACTCGGTCGTCCATCCCGAGACCTTCAACGAGATCGACGATGCGATGAAGACCGGACGCTGCGGAGTCGGGGCGACGGGGGTGAAGATGGAACGCATGTCCCTGGGCATTGGGCTGACATGGCTGTTCATGGTGCCGATGACGCGAGTGGCGGGTGTGGACACCGGGGTGGTGTTTTGCCGGCGGGAGGATTTTGCGGCGATTGGCGGCTACACCGAGGCGATGA
>TBL_comb47_HYPODRAFT_10004403_pt1 | contig 16201 bp, 12 predicted proteins | sample TroBogypolimnion_40_FD_10682 | JGI IMG/M metagenome (IMG submission 10682)
ATTTATTCAAAAATACAACAATGGCCGGCACCCCTACCTGACGGGCCAGGAGTATGTGCTCACGGGTCTGCGGCATTGCACCATCGGTCGCCGCCACTACAAGAATAGCACCGTCCATCTGGGCCGCGCCCGTAATCATGTTCTTTATATAGTCGGCATGACCCGGACAGTCCACATGCGCATAATGCCGCTTGACCGTTTCATATTCTACATGCGCTGTAGCGATTGTAATTCCACGCTCTTTTTCCTCAGGGGCCTTATCGATCTCGCTGAAGTCAGTAAATTTCGCCTGACCTTTTGTGGACAACACGCGAGTTATGGCTGCGGTCAAAGTAGTTTTACCATGATCAATATGACCAACTGTTCCCACATTGACATGTGGCTTTGTCCTGTTGAATTTTTCCTTTGACATAGTCGTTCCCCAATATGTTAGACTTATATTCCTCTGATTTTTTTAATTATAACCTCTGCTTTAGAAGCAGGAACCATATCATATTCTAAAAACTGCATTGTAAAACTCGCCCTTCCCTGTGTCGCAGACCTCAATGATGTAGAGTAACCGAAAAGCTCAGTAAGCGGCACATGGGACCGAACAGATTGCACTTCTTTACCGCTTTCGACACCTACTATCTTGCCCCGTTTACTATTTAGATCAGAAATCACATCCCCAATATATTCTTCCGGAGTAACAATTTCGACATCCATGATCGGCTCAAGTAAAACTGGATTTGCCGAAGAAGCAGCCCTTCGTATTGCCATTGCAGCAGATATACCAAAGGCCATTTCCGTCGATTCGTCCTCATGAAATGAACCGCCTACCAGCGAAACCTTAAGATCTGTCAAGGGATATCCAATCAAAGGACCGGAATCAAGACTATCTCCAACACCCTTCCGAATTGCATCGATGAATTGTGCGGGTATCAAATTACTGTCAACACAATTAACAAACTCAAAACCTTTCCCTCTTTCCAGCGCTTCAACCTCTAAAACGACATGTCCAAATTGCCCTTTAGCCCCGGTCAGCTGATCAAATTTCCCCTCTGCAGTATATTTTGCAGTAATGGTCTCTTTAAATGCTACCTGCGGTTTACCGATATTTGCTGCAACCTTAAATTCATTAATCAGGCGATGAACGATTATTTCAAGGTGCAGCTCACCCATCCCGGAAATGATTGTCTGCCCGGTATCCTTGTTCTGAGCAATTTTAAATGAAGGATCCTCAACTGCAATCTTCTGTAGGGTTTCAGTGAGCTTTTTTTCTTCTGCTTTACTTTTTGGCTCAATTGCAACCCCAATAACTGGTACCGGAAAATCGATACTATGCAAAACAATGTAATCATCTGTCTGACATAAAGTATCCCCGGTAGTAGTGAACTTCAGGCCAACAATTGCGCCTATATCACCGGTACCGATCTCCTGAACTTCCTCTCTTTTATTGGCATGTAGCCTCAAGAGTTTGGAAATTTTCTCTTTTTTATTTTTTGTCGGGTTGAAAACCCTATCGCCAACCTTAAGCCTGCCTGAGTAAATTCTAATAAAGGCAAGGTTTTCAACAAAACTGTCACTCATCAGTTTAAAAACCAATCCACAGAAATTCTCTGTAGATCTCGTCTTTCTGCTTATGCTTTCCCCATCTTGCCCAACTCCCTCAACGAAAGAATTATCCTGAGGAGAGGGCAGATAACGAATAACACTATCAAGCAGAGGTTGAACACCCTTATTCTTAAATGCTGTCCCACAAAGAACGGGAACAACCTTTAATGCAAGTGTGGCCTTTCTGAGTGCCGTATATATTTCATCCGCAGATACCGGTGTATCTTCTAAGTATTTTTCCATGACCTGCTCATCGAAGTCGGCCAACTTCTCGAGCAAAGCCATACGTGCGGCCGTGAATTCAATTCTGTATTCTTCAGGAACAGGCTTTTCTATTACTTCCTGCCCAAGGGACTGCTCTTCGAAAAGCAGCATTTTCCCTTCAATGACGTCAATGACGCCTACAAAACCCGATTCAATTCCAACTGGAATCTGTAAAGAAACCGGGTTCGCATTAAGTCTTTCAGATATCATCGTGAGACAACGATGATAATCAGCCCCGACCCGATCCATCTTATTGACAAAAGCAACACGAGGAATCGAGTACTTATCAGCCTGTCTCCAAACAGTTTCTGATTGCGGCTGGACACCACTCACTGCACAAAAAACCGCTACAACACCATCAAGCACTCGGAGACATCGTTCAACTTCAACCGTGAAATCAACATGCCCTGGAGTATCTATTATATTAATCTTGTGGTCTTTCCATATACAAGTGGTTGCAGCAGAGGTAATTGTAATTCCTCGTTCTTGTTCCTGCTCCATCCAGTCCATAACAGTATTACCATCGTGGACCTCACCAATTTTATACGAACGGCCGGTATAGTATAATATCCTTTCAGTCGTAGTTGTCTTTCCTGCATCTATATGGGCCATTATCCCAATATTGCGGACATCTGACAAATCTTCACGGGCGCCCATGTAACGTTTCCTAAAAAAAATCGAGGTTCTTCAGTTGACGTCAGCCCCTGAATGGAAAATTCCTATATTTACCTCTCTATCTACCAGCGGTAATGAGCGAAAGCTTTATTAGCCTCAGCCATACGATGAGTATCATCACGTTTTTTTACTGCTGATCCACGATTATTATATGCATCAACGAGCTCTGCCGCCAATTTCTCAGACATTGACTTCCCAGAGCGAGATTTGGCAAATCCGATAATCCAACGAATTGCAAGCGCATTTCTGCGCGTTTGTCTTACTTCCATGGGCACCTGGTAGGTAGCACCACCAACACGTCTGGATTTAACTTCAACCTTCGGCCGAACCTTCTCCATAGCCTCTTCAAAAACCGTCAGAACATCGGCATCCTGAACTTTGGAAGCGACTATATCCATTGCATCATAAAATATACGCTGGGCAAGGCTTTTCTTACCACGCTCCATCAAGCCATTGGTAAATTTACTCACCAGCAGGCTGTTGTAACGCGGATCAGGATCAACAGGCCGTCTATCTATAATTTTTCTACGTGACATAGTTTTTCTCTCTTTTCAGCAGTCGCAATCAAGAAGGACGCTTTGCTCCGTATTTTGAACGACCCTGTCGTCTATCAGACACACCTAACGTATCAAGCGTTCCACGAACAACATGATATCGAACACCAGGAAGGTCTTTGACCCTGCCACCTCGTATCAGAACCACAGAATGCTCCTGCAGATTATGCCCAATTCCTGGAATATAGGAGGTTACCTCAATGCCGTTTGTCAACCGAACCCTGGCGAACCTTACGGAGCGCTGAGTTTGGTTTTTTAGGTGTTGTTGTGTAAACCCTTACACAAACACCCCTCTTTTGAGGTGATCCTTTTAAGGCAGGTGTATTGGTTTTTTTAACGCTTTTCTTTCTACCCTGCCGAACAAGCTGGTTAATAGTTGGCATTACGTTTACTGCTCCTGTTCGATTAACCTTTTTAAGTTTCCCTGTCAGTACAGCTGCGGTTTGGGGACTAATCTGCAGCACGAAGCGAAAATAAATACCCTAATGCTGCTGTACTGTCAAGATAAAAAACATATTCTGATCCGCTTCTTCAAAGTTTACGAATTACCGCGAATACCCGTTCCCGCAGAAATAAGCCGCCCCATAATGACATTTTCCTTTAATCCTGAAAGTTCATCGACCCTTCCAGCCATAGCTGCATTGGTGAGCACCTTCGTAGTCTCCTGGAAGGAGGCAGCAGAAATAAAGCTCTCGGTAGACAATGATGCCTTTGTCACCCCAAGAAGCATAGGTTCTGCAACCGCAGGCATAAGCCCTTCGGTTATGAGTCTGTCGCGTTCATCCTCAAACTTCCACCACTCGACCTGCTCACCAAGCATGAACTTTGAATCACCGGCTGAAGTAATCTGGACCCGGCGAAGCATCTGCCGGACGATGACCTCAATATGTTTATCATTGATTCGTACACCCTGAAGCCGATACACCTCCTGGATCTCGTTAACAAGGAACTTCGCCAGTTCCTTAACTCCAAGAACGCGAAGGATATCATTAGGGATCACAGTTCCTTCCATCAGAGGTTCACCGGCCTGAACGTAATCTCCTTCATGGACAATCAAATGTTTTGATTTCGGAACCAGATACTCTAACGGATCACCATGCTCAGGTGTAACGATAACTCTGCGTTTTCCTTTAAGTTCTTTTCCAAAGCTGATCCGACCGTCAATCTCTGTGATGACCGCTGGTTCCTTGGGCTTCCGGACCTCAAACAGTTCAGCTACACGCGGCAGACCGCCGGTGATATCCTTGGTCTTAGAAGTTTCCCGCGGAATCTTTCCTACAACGGTTCCGGGTTTTATCACGTCTCCCTCGTTAACCGAGATAATAGACCCCACAGGCAAACTGTAGCGTGCATACACGTCCGAATCAGAGAGCTTGAGCGTTTTGCCCCGTTCATTTTTTACAGAGACACGAGGATTCAACTGTGCACTGCTGCTTGAGTGGATAATGACCTTTGAGGATTTGCCAGTAACCGCATCGACCTTTTCCTGCATGGTGACGCCTTCAATGACATCCCCGTACTTAATAACACCGCCTACCTCGGCAACAATGGGATTGTATATGCGTCCCAATCCGCAAGTATGGTACCGGGATCAACTTCTTTTCCTTCCTGGACCAAGACCTGAGCGCCATAATTTACCTTGAACCTCTCGCGCTCCCGCCCAAGATCATCAAGAATCATGATTTCAGCATTACGATTCATCACAATCTTGACTCCTTCCGCATTAACAACTGAATGCAGGTTGCGGAAGGCCACTGTGCCGCCGCGCTGTGTTTTCAATTCAGCCTGTTCAACGGACCGGCTTGCAGTACCGCCAATATGGAATGTTCTCATGGTCAACTGCGTACCGGGTTCACCAATGGACTGCGCCGCAATGACGCCAATAGCTTCACCAATATTGACCATGTGTCCGCGCCCGAGATCACGCCCATAACACGCGGCGCACACACCCCGCCTCGCACGACAGGACAAAACGGACCTGATCAATACCCGGTCAATGCCCGCCCTCTCAATCATCCCGACCTTTTCTTCAGTAATCTCCTTTCCTGCAGGAACAATCACCTCACCGGAATAAGGGTCGCAGACATCCTCCAAGGCTACTCGACCAAGAATCCTGTCTCCCAAAGGAACAATGATCTCACCACCATCAAGCAATGGTTCGGCAACAATGCCATCCAGGGTGTTGCAGTCCAATTTAATGATGGTTGCTTCCTGGGCGACATCAACAAGACGTCTGGTCAGATATCCAGAGTTCGCCGTCTTCAAGGCCGTATCGGCAAGACCCTTCCGGGCGCCATGGGTGGAAATGAAGTACTCAAGGACACCAAGGCCTTCACGGAAATTGGCCTTGATGGGAGTCTCAATAATAGCACCAGACGGCTTAGCCATAAGACCACGCATTCCAGCCAGCTGACGGATCTGATCCCTTGATCCTCTGGCGCCTGAATCCGCCATAATGAAAATAGAATTAAAACTCGGAGCCTCTACTACCTTGTTATCCTTGTCCCGAAAATAATCGACTTTGATCTCGTTCATCATTTCGTTGGCAACATCTTCAGTTACCTTAGACCATATATCAACAACCTTATTGTATTTCTCACCAGAGGTAATAAGACCGTCGGCATACTGCTGATCGACATCAAGGACTTCATTTTCAGCCTTTTCAACCAGATCTTCTTTGTTAAGTGGAATCTTCATGTCATTGATACAGATCGAAATACCCGCACGAGTAGCGTATTCATACCCTGTATCTTTGAGACGATCAGCAAGAATCACCGTATCCTTGGTGCCGGCATGCCTGTAGGTGTAGTCGATAAGCTGCGCCAAGGCCTTTTTGCTCATCACCTTGTTAATTTCGGCAAAAGGAATGCTTGACGGAAGCAATTCTCCCAGCAAAATCCTTCCCATGGAGGTATCGACAATCTCACCGTCCATCCGCACCCTGATCTTCGCCTGCAAATCAACCGCGCCATGGTCATAGGCTATCCGGGCCTCTTGAGGGTTTGAAAAAACCTTTCCCTCACCCGTGACATTGATGCGCTCTCTGGTCATATAATAAAGCCCAAGCACTATATCCTGCGAGGGTATAATTATTGGCTCACCATTAGCCGGAGAGAGGATATTATTGGTGGACATCATGAGGACCCTGGCTTCAACCTGGGCCTCTACCGACAGCGGTACGTGAACCGCCATCTGATCGCCGTCAAAGTCTGCGTTAAAGGCCATACAGACCAAGGGGTGGAGCTGGATCGCCTTTCCTTCAATCAGGACGGCCTCGAATGCCTGCATGCCAAGACGGTGGAGTGTTGGAGCACGATTCAAAATGACCGGATATTCTGTTACGACCTCATCAAGAACGTCCCAGACCTCCTTTGATCCCTTCTCAACCATCTTTCGGGCACTTTTAATTGTCGTAACGTACCCTTTTCGCTCAAGCTTGTTGTAAATAAAAGGCTTAAAAAGCTCCAGAGCCATTTTTTTCGGGATACCGCACTGATGCAAACGCAGATGCGGTCCCACGACAATAACTGAACGGCCTGAATAATCAACACGTTTACCGAGAAGATTCTGCCGGAACCGTCCCTGTTTTCCTTTCAGCATGTCAGAAAGAGATTTGAGAGGTCGCTTATTGGCTCCGGTTATCACCCGCCCTCGTCTACCGTTATCGAAGAGGACATCCACGGCTTCCTGCAGCATGCGTTTTTCATTGCGGATAATGATATCAGGCGCATCGAGTTCAAGCAGACGTTTCAGGCGATTATTCCTGTTTATCACGCGCCGGTACAGATCGTTGAGATCCGAGGTTGCAAAACGTCCGCCCTCAAGGGGCACTAAGGGCCTAAGGTCCGGAGGAAGCACGGGGATTACCTCAAGAACCATCCATTCAGGTCTATTGCCAGACTCTTGAAAGGCCTCAATAACAAAAAGCCGCTTGCCAAGCTTCAGACGTTTAGTCTGAGAATTTGTGGTGGACATTTCTTCCCGCAATTCTTTGGAAAGTGCAACCAGATCCTGGGCCTGAAGCAGTTCCCGGATTGCCTCAGCACCGATGCCCACCTTAAATTTAGCTCCATACTCATCACGAGCCTGCCTGTATTTATCCTCCGTCAGGAGGGTTCCAACCGGTAATGCCTCGATATCAGAGGATATAATAGCATACTGCTCAAAATAAAGAATTTTCTCCAATTGCTTCAAAGTCATATCCAGCACCGCTCCAATTTTGCTGGGCAGGCTTTTCAGGAACCAGATATGGGCAACGGGAGCTGCAAGCTTGATATGGCCAAGGCGTTCCCGTCTGACTTTTGACTGGATCACCTCAACTCCGCATTTCTCACAGACAACACCCCTATGCTTCATGCGTTTGTACTTGCCGCAATTGCATTCAAAGTCTTTTACCGGACCAAAGATTTTGGCGCAGAAAAGACCGTCTCTTTCAGGTTTGAATGTCCGATAATTAATTGTTTCAGGCTTCTTCACCTCACCATGGGACCAATCCATGATCTTTTCAGGTGAAGCAAGCGAGATTTTTACCTTATTGAACTTGATTGGTGCCTTTGGTTTTTGAAAAAAATTGAATAACTCTTCCACTAAATCACCTCTTCCAGAGATTTTTGGAAATGCCCGATGTACTTTTTAATCCCATCAGACTTTGAAGAGATTATGGCCCATACAGGGTTATTAAAAGCTGGTCATGCCTTCGCTTCCCACTCCGTACAAACGAAGAGGAAGAGAAGTATCGCAGCTATTCTTCTATAAGCTCCATATTCAGGCAAAGACCTTGCAGCTCTTTGACCAGAACGTGGAATGATTCAGGCAGACCGGTCGTCAGGAAGTTGTTTCCCTTGACAATACGTTCATACATTGTCGTCCTTCCTTCAACATCATCAGACTTGGCCGTCAGAAATTCCTTCAGGGTGTAGGCAGCTCCATAGGCTTCCATGGCCCACACCTCCATCTCTCCCAGTCGCTGACCACCGAACTGCGCCTTCCCTCCAAGTGGTTGTTGCGTTACCAGAGAATAGGGCCCGGTCGAACGAGCGTGAATTTTATTGTCAACAAGATGATGGAGTTTCAACATATACATAACCCCAACCGTGACTTTGTTGGCAAAAGGCTGTCCAGTCAGACCGTCATAAAGCTGACTCTGACCAACCTCATCAACTCCGGCCTCAACAAGCAACCGCCGGATACTGCTCTCAGCCGCCCCATCAAAGACAGGTGTGGCCATATGAATTCCTTTTTTATGCTTTCTTGCCCATTCGATCAACTCTTCGTCAGTTTTATCCTGGGTTATTTCAGCATACTCTTCTTTGGAATATACAGCTGAAATCTTTGATTTAATCTCTTCTACCGCCCCTTTTCTGGCAAGAAGTTCCAGTTGCTCGCCAATCTTTCTGGCAGCAAATCCCAGGTGAACCTCAAGGACCTGCCCAACATTCATACGAGAGGGAACGCCCAAAGGATTCAGTACGATATCGACAGTAGTCCCATCAGCAAAAAACGGCATATCCTCCTCGGGCAACAGACGCGAGACGACGCCCTTGTTTCCGTGGCGTCCTGCCATTTTATCCCCCACCGACAGTTTGCGTTTGGTTGCAACATAGATCTTCACCATCTTGACCACGCCTGGAGGCAAATCATCTCCCTTTCTCATCCTGTCAATGATTCCGTCGTACCTCTCGGAAATAAGCCGGGATTGATTCTTATAGCGGCGATATACAGCGTCTATTTGTTCTGAAAACTTAGACTTTTCAGAAAAGTCGATGGAAAGAAGATTACTGAATCCTATGGCGAGAGCCATGTCGGAGCTGAATTTCTTACCGAGCTTGACGATAACGCTTCCGTCTTCGGCAATCACATCCTGTTTTGCGGTCCGTCCATCTATGACCTCACCGATTTCCCTGCAGACTCCGCGTTTCAGACTATCCAATTCGTCAAGCTTATCCTGATTCAGCTTCTCAATCTCCAGATCCTCGATCATTAAAGACCGCTCATCCTTATCCACGCCTTTACGCGAGAAGACTTTAGCATCAATAACGACTCCCTCAATGCCCGGCGGTACCCTCAAGGATGAATCCTTGACATCCTGGGCCTTTTCTCCGAAAATTGCGCGAAGGAGTTTTTCCTCAGGTGACAGTACAGTCTCTCCTTTTGGTGTTACCTTACCAACCAGAGTATCTCCCGCCTTCACCTCAGCCCCTATGCGCACTATCCCGGAATCGTCAAGATTTCTCAGCGTCTCTTCGCTGACGTTGGGAATATCGCGCGTAATTTCCTCTTTGCCAAGCTTGGTATCTCGGGCCATTGTTTCAAAGACTTCAATATGGACAGAGGTGAATGTATCCTCTTTGAGAAGCCTCTCATTGACAAGGATAGAGTCTTCGAAGTTAAAACCGCGCCAAGGCATGAATGCAATGGTCACATTTTTACCCAAAGCAAGCTCTCCCTGCTCGCAGGATGGTCCATCGGCAAGGACAGTCCCCGTTTTAACAGGCGTGCCGGGAAGGACTAAGGGCTTTTGATTAAAGCAGGTATTCTGGTTTGATTTTTTATATTTTTCGAGCCGATATACAGCAACACCGGTATCAAAACCATCTGTCCCCGGTTCTGCATAGCGAACAACTATACGATTGGAATCAGATTCTTCAACAATGCCATCTCCTCCGGCAAGCAGACACGATCCGGAATCCCGGGCCACATACCGTTCCATTCCGGTACCGACAAAAGGTGCAGCCGTGTTCATCAAAGGGACAGCCTGCCGTTGCATATTGGACCCCATAAGGGCACGGTTTGCATCGTCATTCTCAAGAAAAGGAACCAAAGAAGCAGCAACGCTGATCAACTGATTCGGCGCAATATCCAAATAGGTGACTTTATCCGCTGTCGAGGTAACAACCTCTCCATCTTCCCGAACAATAAGGGAATCCGGAACAATACGGTTCTCAGCGTCAATCTGTGTCGATGCAGGAGCAATAATATGTTTCTGCTCCTGTAAGGCACTGCAATATTTAACATCGTCTAAAACAATCCTGTTTTCAACCTTGCGATACGGAGTCTCGATAAACCCGTAGGGATTAATTCGTGCATAGGTTGCCAACGATACAATCAGACCGATATTAGGCCCCTCTGGAGTCTCAACCGGGCATATCCTTCCATAGTGCGTTGGATGTACGTCACGCACCTCAAATCCAGCCCTTTCGCGTGAAAGGCCTCCAGGTCCGAGAGCGGAAAGGCGCCTTTTATGGGTTACCTCGGACAATGGATTGGTTTGATCCATGAATTGCGACAATTGACTGGTTCCAAAAAATTCCTTTATTGCAGCCGATATGGGTTTAGGATTAATGAGGTCATGGGGCATAAGCGTTTCAACATCTTGAAGAGTCATCCGCTCCTTTATAGCACGCTCCATGCGAACCAGTCCCATGCGGTACTGGTTTTCCACAAGCTCGCCAACTGTACGAACCCGTCTGTTTCCAAGGTGATCGATATCGTCTACCCCGCCCTGCGTATCTTTAAGACGAACCAAGTAGCGGATAGAATGGACAATATCATCATGGGTCAAAGCACGATGCTGGATGTCGATATCCAGCCCTAACTTAGCATTAATCTTGTATCTGCCAACTTCAGAAAGGTCATAGAGATCCTGATTGAAAAAGAGATTCTCGAAGAATGTAGCCGCGACCTCAACAGTTGGCGGGCTCGATGGTCTCAGTCTTCTGTAAATCTCTAGCAACGCCTCATCCTTAGAGCTCACTTTATCAAGAGCAAGCGTACGTCTGAAGGCCTCTGAATATTGAACGCCGTCAATGAAAAGCACTTCAAATTCATTAATACCGGCATCTTGAATCGACTGAAGAATGGTATCGTTGACCTCCGTGTTGCACAAGGCCAAAATCTCATCGGTGCCAGGCTTCATGATGGTCTGAGCAAGAAAACGCCCGGTCAATTCTTCTCTGGAAATCTGGAGATATTCAATTCCTACAGATTCAATTTTCTTTGACAGAACTTTACTGATCTTTCTCCCTTTCTTCGCTATTACTTCACCATCGATGGGGCTGATGAGATCAAACTCCAGCCTTTGCCCTTTCGCTGTCTCTTGATCAAAATGAATTTTATAAGAATCTTTGCCACAAACAACCCGATTAATCGGATAAAATTCTCTGAGAAGTTGCTCATCATTCAGCCCTATAGCTTTCAACAGGGTTGTCACGGGAAACTTTCTTCTGCGATCAATTCGAACGTGAAGGATATCTTTAATGTCAAATTCAAGGTCAATCCAGGAACCGCGCACAGGAATTATACGTGCTGAATACAGCAGCTTACCACTTGCATGACTTTTACCATTATCATGGGTATAAAATAAGCCAGGTGACCGCTGAAGCTGAGAAACAATAACCCTCTCTGTCCCATTGATTACAAAAACACCATCACCGGTCATAAGCGGAATGGAACCGAGGAAAACTTCCTGTTCCTTAATATCCCTAATGGTTTGAACACCGGTTTCGTCATCAATATCAAATGTCAGTAACCGGACTATTATCTTCAAAGGAATCTCATACGACATGCCCCTTTGCAGACATTCCTGAACCGTATACTTGGGCTCGCCAAATTTATATCGCACGAACTCAAGAGAGCAAATTCCGTTAAAATCGTTTATAGGAAAGATATTTTTGAGAATGGCCTGTAACCCGTAATCTTCACGATCATCCGGTTGCTTATCCATCTGCAGAAACTTTTCATAAGATTTCCTCTGCATGGATATCAGATGGGGAGGCTCAATAATGCCCGCCACTGTAGCAAATTTTTTTCTCACACGTTCCATATATAGTCCTCGAGGTTGCCTTAAGATCGTTTAGCTTAAATTACAACAATTTGACACAAGATGTCTGCTTAATCTGTGAAGCGGAAATTGGTCAGGAAAAAACAATAGAGGGAGTGCCGCTTAAAAATATTTCATAAAAAACGACTCTATTCAAAAAAGACCTTACAGCATTACATGCAGTACTTAGGATCATGATATCGACCTATGGGGTAGAATTACTTCATCACGTTGACTGACTAACAAGCCTGCAATTCAATGTACTGTAATCATGAGATATTTCTTACAAAGAAACTCTGTAGTATCCTAAAAGCAACACGCTACATAGCAAAGCTAGTAGCGTGTCGCAAGAGCCAGGCCATTCCTTTTAGGGAGTGACATGCAATCGTTTTATTACTTAATCTCTACGGTACCACCGACAGCTTCAATCTTGGCTTTAATATCTGCAGCTTCTTCTTTTGTCACACCATCTTTCAAGGGCTGAGGCGCCTCTTCTACCAAAGTTTTTGCCTCTTTTAACCCAAGATTTGTGATTGCGCGAACTTCTTTAATAACCTTGATTTTCTGGTCGCCAGCAGTAGCCAGTATTACATCAAATTCAGTTTGCTCTTCAGCGGGTGCTGCAGCTTCAGCGCTGACACCGGCTGCTGCAACTGCAACAGGAGCTGCAGCAGAAACACCAAATTTCTCTTCAAGTTCCTTGATGAGCACTGAAAGTTCAAGAACAGACATATTGGAAATAAATTCAACTACATCTTCTTTTGAAACAGCCATTATTCTATACCTCTTCGTATTGAGATTTTACATGTGTCATGAGATTGACACCTTAGTTATCAGCCTTGTCTTTTTTGTCTTTCAACGCCTGTAGCCCATACAAGAATGCACGAGGAACTCCGGAAAGAACGCGAACGAGACCTGTAGGAACATTGTTCAGCACTGACAGCAACTGCCCCAGCAATATCTCCCTGGAAGGAAGTTTTGAAAGGGCGATAAACTGATCAGTATTCAGCCTTTCTCCCTCAAGAGCAGCAGACCGGATTTGAAAATTCTTAAAATCCTCAGAAAATTTCGCCAGTGCCTTTGCGGGCGCTACAGGATCACCGTAGGAAACAATAACGGCTGTAGTTCCAGTGAAATCATCGCTTAATGTTGCATTACCTGTTTCATTAACTGCTCGTTTGAGAAGAGTATTCTTCGCAACGCGAATTTCAGAGTTACATTTCCGTAATTCTACCCGGATCTGTTGTATCTCTGAAACAGTCAATCCACAATAGTCTGTAACAACTGCAAATTTTGCACGATTAAATGACTCGTGCAGTTCAGCGACTATTGCCGATTTATCATCACGGTTCAAGGCACTCCTCCTTTTATGGTAAAATTTTAATAAAAATGAAACAGCAGTTCGTGCAATAAGCGATTATTTCCTTAAAATCTCATACGAAATAAACACGTCTCGGCAGGCGGTGCATTCACACCTATTAAACGCAAGTACCTGCTGTCTCAGACCAAACCAACAATAAGAATTCAATATATTTATTTAACTTGATTCTTTAAATCAAGAGGATCAATCTTAAAACCTGGACCCATTGTGGAGGAAACGGTTATTGATCGTACATAGATCCCTTTACTTGTCGAAGGCTTGAGTTGCATAATTTTCTCAATGAATCCAACAACATTCTTCAGCAACTTTTCTTCACCGAAAGAAACCTTACCGACGCCTGCGTGTATAATACCTGCCTTATCAACCCTGAAATCAACCTTTCCGCTTTTAATTTCTTTTACAATATTAGAAACATCAAAAGTAACAGTTCCCAATTTTGCATTAGGCATAAGGTTTCTCGGTCCAAGAATACGCCCAATCTTTCCCACAGTTCCCATCATATCGGGAGTGGCGACAGTCTTGTCAAAATCAAGCCAGCCACCCTGAATCTTTTCAACAAGATCATCTGAGCCCACATAATCGGCACCAGCTTCCTTTGCTTCAATTTCTTTTGCACCTTTGGCAAAAACGAGAACGCGTGTTACCTTACCATTCCCAAAGGGAAGAACAACAGATGACCGGATCATTTGGTCAGCGTGACGGGGATCAACTCCAAGTTTCATCGCAATGTCAAAAGTTTCATCAAATTTTGCGAATTTTGCCTGAAGGACATTTTTAATCCCTTCCTGAATCGAGTAAAGCTTGGTCCTATCGAGATCGTTAATTACTTTATTGAAATTTTTTCCGTGTTTCGGCATATTGCCTCCTACTGATTTAAGGGGTACTTCCCTCAATCGTAGTAAATTTTAATCTTATTCTATAACAGTTATCCCAGCACTTCGTGCTGTTCCTTCAATTATTCGCATTGCACTTTCCACATCATAGGCATTCAGATCTGGAAGTTTAATCTCAGCGATCTCTCTAATCTTATCTCTTCCGATTTCGGCAATACGCTGCGCCTTAGGATTTCCTGATCCTTTCTGCACACCAGCAGCCTTAAGAAGCAAAACTGATGCTGGCGGTGTCTTGGTAATAAAGGTGAAAGACCTGTCCTGATAGACCGTAATGACCACAGGAACGATGGTATCCCCCAGAGACTGGGTTTTTGCATTAAAAGCCTTACAAAATTCCATAATGTTCACGCCCTGTTGACCTAAAGCAGGCCCAACAGGCGGAGAAGGATTTGCCTTACCAGCAGGAATCTGTAACTTAACATATGCCGTTATTTTTTTGGCCATTGTTCACTCCGACAATCTAATTTAAAAAATATATTTTATTGCTGAATATAGGGGATAATTCCTTCACAATAAACCATTCAAACAATGCATCAGGTATTGGATACCTGCACATACTCAAGTTCAACAGGTGTCTCGCGCCCGAATATGGATACTAAAACTCTCACCCTTCCTTTTTCAGGATATACTTCATCTACAACACCTTGAAAATTCGCAAACGGGCCGTCTATAACCCGAACCACCTCACCAATGTCAAAAATGACCTTCGGTCGCGGACGTTCAGACCCATCTTGAATTCTGCCTATAATTTTACCGGCATCCGCAGTCAGATAAGGGTACAGGGTTTTTATCATCACCAACAAAACCGACCACTCTTGGCATATTCTCATGAATTGTATGCCATGTTGAATCGTTGAGATCCATGCTCACCAGCATATATCCAGGGAAAAATCTTCTTGCAGATGTCTTCCGGGAGCCTTTTATCATTTCGACTACTTGCTCAGTAGGGACAAGTATTTCACCAAAGAGTTCTTCCTGTCCTTCCTTTTTGATCCGCTCTTCGAGGGTTGCCTTGACTTTATCTTCAAAACCAGAATGAACCTGAAGTATATACCATTGTCTTGCCATGGGTGTGTTGTCACCAGTTTTAAGTAAAATTTAAAGGTTTAAAACCATTGTTTAGAGGCTTTCCCTTTCAGAATCTGCAAATTCACGTCTATCGCAGAAAATATGTTATCAATTTTCCCAATAACAAATCAACAGAACCCAAATAGGCAGCAACTATCACTGTCAAGACAACGACAATACCGGTAAGACTCAATGTCACCTTTTTGTCTGGCCACGCAATCTTTGTAAATTCAACCTTCACTTCACCAAAGAAATCTTTAATTTTAGCTGGCGTAAAAGCTGAAACTTCGTCTTTAATACCTGCACTGTTCTTTTTTGATTTAGTTTTAATTGTCATTCCATTTCGCCATTTTCAAAATTGAACCCAACAGATATGTAATCTACATACTACTATCACTACCTGTATATCAATACAACCAATGTATTACATACAGGGTGTTATTCAAATATAACCCAAACTCAACCACAGAAGCCTACGCACCGCACACAAATGATCCACACAAATCATGCACGATGATGGCAGGCCAGGAGGGACTCGAACCCCCAACATCCGGATTTGGAGTCCGGCGCTCTACCATTAGAGCTACTGGCCTTTTCAGATGAATTATTTTGTTTCTTTATGGGGCGTATGAACCTTACAAAATGAACAATATTTCTTAAATTCAAGTTTGTTTGGTGTATTCTTTTTATTCTTTGTTGTCGTATAATTACGACGTTTACAAGTTCCACATGCCAGTGTTATTATATCTCTCATACCCGCTTTCCCTCTATAAAAAATTACCCAGCTCACCACAGGAGAGCCGGGTAATGTGATTATGAATGATACTATTTACTGAATAATTTCACTGATAACGCCGGCGCCTACGGTCCGACCGCCTTCACGGATTGCGAATCGAAGTCCCGCATCCATCGCTATCGGGGTGATCAGCTCTGCCACAACAGATACATTATCGCC
>TBL_comb47_HYPODRAFT_10004408_pt1 | contig 16193 bp, 19 predicted proteins | sample TroBogypolimnion_40_FD_10682 | JGI IMG/M metagenome (IMG submission 10682)
TGCACATCAACGAAGACCATTTCCTGCCCGAAATCATCGATCCTGAAACATTGCAACCCATGGCCCCTGGCGAAGTCGGTGAGCTTGTCTTTACAACAATCACCAAGGAAGGTATCCCTCTGATCAGGTACCGTACGCGAGACCTTACCCGCTTGGTTTACGATCAATGCGTCTGTGGCCGTACCCTTGTCAGGATGGAAAAATGTAAAGGACGTAGTGACGATATGTTGATTATCAGGGGAGTAAATGTATTCCCATCACAAATTGAGACCGTATTGCTGCAAATGAGCGAAGTTGAGCCACATTATGTGATTATGGTTGACCGTGAAGGAACGCTTGATAACATCTCGGTGATGGTTGAGGTCCAGGAGCAATTTTTCTCCGACGAAATCAGGAAACTTCAGGAATTGCGCCTAAAGATTACCCGCAACCTCGAGAGTGTCCTTGGAATATCGGTCAATGTGAAACTTGTTGAACCAAGGACCATTGAACGGACGGCTGGCAAAGCACAACGGGTAATCGACAAGAGGAAAATATAGTAAATGGCAGGAATGGGTCAATCATTATTGATTTTGAAATAAGTAGAAATATCGACTAAATATTTATAGATATAAACTATAACCATATGTTAATCAAGCAATTATCAATATTTCTCGAAAATAAGTCGGGACGTTTGAGCGAAGTAACAAAATTATTGGGCGACAATGGGGTCAACATGTCGGCCTTTTCGGTAGCCGATACCTCCGAATTTGGGATCTTGCGGTTGATTGTTTCCGATCCTGAACTCGCATGCAAGGTGTTGCGCGAAAATCATTTTTCGGTCAACCTCACCGATGTGGTTTGCCTGAATTGTCCGAACGAACCGGGTGCGTTGGCCAAAGCACTTCAGATTTTATCCGAAAACAGTGTCGAGATTGAATACCTATACGCCTATTCGATGGGCGATTCGGCCAATGTGGTCCTGAAACCCGACCAGTTGGATGCCTGCATCAAGGTTCTGCAGGAGCATAAGATGGAGTTGGTCAAGGCGAGCGAGTTGTACAAAATTTAAACGATCGTATCTCCTTAAAAATTCAGGATCTTTGTAATCATGTGATTGGATCGGCTTCGTTGACTATTGCAAAGGTAAAGTTTGCCTTAAAAATTAGAGGGGAGATGTTATCATTAGACGAAATTAGGTTGCTGATGTCAGATCTGGAATCCGACAGGGTTGAAAGGACTATTTCTTTCACTGAGGATAAATTGGGCCCGGCAGCCTGTGCATTTTCAAATGATTTTCCCAACCATAAGAAACCTGGATATATCCTTTTGGGGGTAAACGATGACTGAACGGTAAACGGAATGTCCATCGGGGACGAAGAATTGCAAAAAATTGGTAATGTAAAATCAAATGGGAACGTCCTACCGCAACCATCCCTTACAGTAAGCCCTGTTTATCAGATTGGTGGTGCAGATGTTGTCGTTGTTGAGGTTCAACCTTCATCCTATCCTCCTGTTCGTTATGATGGCAGGTGCTGGATCAGGATCGGGCCAGGGAAAAGCAAGGCCACCATTGAGGAAGAACGGATACTTTCGGAAAGGAGAAGTTCTTTGACAAAAACATTTGATACCCAGACTTGCTTTGGATCGTCACTAAGTGACTTGAACACTGATCTTTTTAAGACTTTTTACCTTCCAAAAGCCATAGATGCCGAAACTCTGCGCCAAAACAAACGGGACATCAAACAACAATTGGCATCACTACGATTTTACGACCTTGCAAACGATTGACCCACAAATGCAGGGGTTATCCTGTTTGCCAAACGCCCAACCTATTATATTCCAGGTGCTTATATTCAATATGTAAAAATACCCTCCAGGGAAATTATCCCTGGGATCGAATTTGAGAAAGAATTTAAAAAATGCCTTTGCCTCGATCTGTTGAACCTTGATGAGTTTATCCAGTCGGTCATCATTAAAAAAAGCCTGATACAAAAGCCAGACAGTGTGCAGCAAGAGCAGATCATCTTTAATTATCCGCGTTGGTCAATCCGCGAATTGGTTTTTAATGCGGTGATCCACAGAAACTACGAATCGAATTCACCTATCCTGATCTATGAGTTTACCGACAGGATCGAAATTAAAAACTCAGGTTATCTGTTTGGGCAGGTCAACCGGTACAATTTCCCCAATTTGAGCGATTACAGAAACATGGAAATTGCCGGATACCTTAAAACGCTTGGGTACATCAATAAATTTAACTTTGGGATTGCTACAGCAATCAGGTATTTGAGGAACAACAACAACCCTGATCCGGTCTTCGATCTGACATTGTTAACCGCGATGAAAGTGACCATCTGCATCAGCAGGAACTGGAAGCAGACATAAAATCTCATCAAACAATTATTTACTGAAATCGAACCACAATGAGCTCCGATAACCCAATCCAAAAGGGACCTTAGGATAAAGCCAAACCATAAGGCTGACAAATGAACTTTCTGATTTCCGTTTCAGATACCGAAAATACTTACCAAACACTTATTGTTGAAAGGAATACAATAAAATCAATACCGGCAATATTGAGGTTTTCGCACTGGTCATAAATTTATACTCGCCAAATTTAATGCGGGTACATGTTTATTGGTGATGAACTATGGAGCTATCCATTGCTATTTGCTGTTATTGAAGGGAAAAACCTCCGACCATGAAGAAGTTGACGAAAACCAATGGGCAACAGTCTGTATTTCGGGGATTTTTTTTACATTGCAGCCAAATTTATTATAGTTGGTTTAAACAAGTTTCAAAGTGAAAAAAGTATCAATTCAAGGGATAAAGGGGTCGTTTCACGAAGATGCGGCGAGGCAATATTTTGACGAAGAGATTGAAATCGTTGAATGCAAATCATTCAGGGGCGTTTGCGAACAGATTGACACCGATAAGGTCGATTATGCCGTCATGGCCATCGAAAATTCAATTGCAGGGAGTATTCTTGGCAACTACTTGTTAATCAGAGAATTCCACTTAAAAATAATTGGCGAGATTTATATTCATGTAAAAATGAACCTGATGACCCTTCCCGGTGTTTTAAAGGAAGAAATCAAGACCATTTATTCGCATCCGATGTCGTTTAAACAGTGTTCAGCATACATTGATTCCCATTTTCCGAATATTCACAAAATTGAGAACCAGGATACTGCCACTTCAGGGAAGCTGATCCGCGATCAGGGGCTCCGCGATGCAGCCGCTATTGGTAATTCCCGGACAGCTCAGCTTTATGGACTTGAGATCCATGATTCGGGTATTGAAACCGACAAAAGGAATTACACAAGGTTCCTCATACTTTCAAAACGTTCAGTACCAAACGAATTGAGCAACAAAGCGTCGCTGAGTTTTAAAGTTGGCCATTTTTATGGGGCACTGGCACAAGTGCTCAACACATTTGCTTTTTACAAGATTAACCTTACAAAAATTCAGTCAGTTCCTGTGATTGCCAGGCCCGATGAATATTCAATCCATGTTGACGTGGAATGGAATTCGATCGAAAATTACGAAAAGGCCATTCATCAGGTGCTGAAAGAGGTCTCCAGTCTGGCAATCCTGGGCGAATACGTCAGGGGAGAAGCAGCAATACATAACCAGTAAATATATAAAAATGAGTAATTTAGCTATTTTTTACGGGCCGGAGAACGGAGCTGTTCACCGCGTTGCCAAGTCACTTGCTTCAAAAATGGGGAATCATGATCCTAAACTGATCCATGTAAACGATGCCTCAATAGATGACCTGGCCAATTGTGATACAATTATTTTTGGGATTTCGACAATCGGTCGTGATACCTGGGACCAAAAGTTTGGAAATGTTGACTGGTCGAAATTTATGCCAACAGTTTCCTCATTTGATTTTACAGGTAAAAAGGTTGCCATCTTCGGACTTGGTGACCATATTACCTATGCTTACCATTTTGTGAATTCGATGGGAATTTTGGCCCGTACAGTCATTAAAAATGGTGGCCAGCTTTTGGGTAAGGTAAGTCCCGAAGGTTATACTTTTCAGGACTCAGAGGCACTCGAAGACGGGATGTTCCTTGGGTTGCCCATTGATGAGGATTTTGAAACCGAATTGACAGATGAGCGTTTGGATGGTTGGGTTGCCCAATTAAATAAGGAGCTTTGAATCAGATCGATCATATGAATACCCCAATAAACAGGGAAGTTGTTGAGCGGGAGATAAATGCTCTCGATGTGCCCGACATTGGTAATGCTTCAATCAGGGAGATCGTCCAACTTGTAAGCAGTATCGAAACGGCAACCGGAGATCGGTATGTCCGTATGGAAATGGGTGTCCCTGGCCTTCCTCCTGCAAAAATAGGTGTAGAAGCAGAGATTGAGGCGTTGCGCAACAATGTAGCCGCTGCATATCCCCGTATTGATGGGATTCAGTCGTTAAAAGACGAGACTTCCCGTTTTGTGAAACTCTTTATGGATATTGATGTCAAGCCAGAGGGTTGTATCCCTACGGTTGGCTCCATGGAAGGTAGTTACGCATCTTTTCTTGTCTGCGGGAGTTGCCGTAAAGAGCGCGACAAGTCACTTTTTATCGATCCGGGTTTTCCTGTCCAGAAACAACAAATGCTTGTGATGGGCCAGAATTACGTGACTTTTGATGTTTTTAATTTTCGAGGTGAGAAACTCAGGGCAAAACTTGAATCCTTTCTTGAGAAGGGAGATATCAATTGCATTATCTATTCCAATCCAAATAACCCATCATGGATCTGTCTGAACGATGACGAACTGAAAATCATCGGTGAGCTTGCAAACCAATATGATGTAGTTGTGATTGAGGATCTTGCCTATTTTGGGATGGATTTCCGAAGCAACCTTTCTGTTCCGGGATTACCACCTTATCAGGTAACCGTTGCAAGATATACAGGGAATTATGTGTTGATGATTTCAAGCTCAAAAGTCTTTTCCTATGCTGGTCAGCGGATCGGGATGCTTGTTATTTCAGATAACCTATATCATCGCCATTTCCCAAACCTTGAAGAGCGGCTAAAAGTTCATGGCTTTGGTAATGCTATCGTTCACAGGGTTTTATATTCGATGACTTCAGGAACATCCCATTCTGCTCAATTTGCGCTTGCTGCGATGTTCAAAGCTGCCAACGACGGGTCTTTTAATTTTGTGGAAGAGGTGAAAGAGTATGGTGCAAAGGCAATGATCATGAAGAAACTATTTACCGATAACGGGTTTACAATTGTTTATGATACAGACCTTGATCGCCCGGTTGGCGATGGGTTCTATTTCACGATTGCCTATCCGGGGATGACAGGTGGTGAATTGTTGCATAAGCTCCTCTATTATGGGATCAGTGCCATTTCGTTGGGCAATACGGGCAGTTCCAAGGAGGGCCTCAGGGCGTGTGTTTCGCATGTTAAGCGGGATCAGTTTGAAGATCTGGAAATTAGGCTTCGACAGTTTAATGCTGATTATCATGTTTAATCAAATCTGATATGAGTAGTTTTGCGCTCCAATTTTAGCAGATAAGTTTAAAAACCAAATAAATAGAGATCAATATGGCAAAAGTCAGAGGGGCAGTAGTTGTGGACAACGAAGTTTGCAAGGGATGTAACCTTTGTGTGGTTGCCTGTCCGTCACGTACCTTGGCACTAAACCGAAACGTAAACAGCAAAGGATATCATTTTTCCTACATGGAAAACCCTGATAACTGTAATGGATGTACTAATTGTTCTGCAGTTTGCCCCGATAGTTGTATTACTGTTTACCGGGTAAAAGTTGAATAGAAAAATACGATAAAATCCTGAATATGGGTGAATTAAGATTAATGAAGGGGAATGAGGTCATTGCCGAAGCTGCAATACGCTGTGGTTGTGATGCCTATTTCGGTTATCCGATAACCCCGCAGTCTGAAGTGATGGAGACCTTGATGGCATTGCGTCCATGGGAAGGTTCGGGCATGGTTGTTTTACAGGCAGAAAGTGAAATTGCTTCAATTCATATGGTCTATGGGGCTGCCGGCTCAGGTAAGAGGGTGATGACCTCATCTTCAAGTCCGGGTATCAGCCTGATGGCTGAAGGGATTTCATATATGGCCGGTGCCGAATTACCTTGCGTGATTGTAAACGTTCAGCGCGGTGGTCCGGGACTGGGAACCATTCAGCCATCCCAGGCCGATTATAATCAGGCAACAAAGGGTGGAGGTCACGGAGATTATTCATTGCTCGTACTGGCACCCGCATCTGTACAGGAGATGCACGACTTTGTTGTGCTTGGGTTTGAACTTGCCTTTAAATACCGGAATCCTGTAATGATCCTCGCCGATGGTGTGGTGGGTCAGTTGATGGAGAAGGTTGAACTGATTGATCAACGTCCGCGTTGGACAAATGAGCAGATCGCTGAAATTTCGGGTGGCTGGGCAACTACCGGAAAAACTTCCCATCGTAAGAAGCATATTATTACCTCTCTTGAGTTGGATTCCTTTATTATGGAGGATAATAACCTGCGACTTCAGGCCAAATATGCCCGGATGAAGGATGAAGATGTCCGGTTTGAGACGTTCGAATGTGACGATGCAGAATTCATTATCGTGGCATTTGGTTCGGCAGCCCGTATCTGTTTGAAAACATTGCAAATAGCCCGCAAAAAAGGGGTAAAGGTCGGTTTGATCCGACCGATTACACTGTTCCCTTTTCCTGAAAAGATTATTGCGGAATACGCCACAAAAGTAAAGGGTTTCCTTTGTGTTGAATTTAATGCCGGTCAGATGGTCAACGATATCCGTCTGGCAGTCAATGGTAAAACAAAGGTCGAATATTTTGGCAGGATGGGAGGGATTGTTCCCAATCCAAACGAAGTCGAAACTGCACTTGAACAAAAATTGATAGGAGGATAATTATGCCTGAGATAGCTCAAAAAATCAAGGAAATAATCAGACCGGAGAACATTGTTTATGCAAAATCGCCTCTTTTGAACGACGATTTGATGCATTATTGTCCGGGTTGCAGTCATGGAGTTGTACACCGTTTGATTGCTGAAGTGATTGAGGAGATGGGAATTCAGGACCAGACAATTGGTGTTTCACCGGTTGGATGTGCTGTTTTCGCCTATAACTATATTGATATTGACTGGCAGGAAGCTGCACACGGACGCGCACCTGCGGTTGCCACGGGTATCAAACGGGTAATGCCTGAAAAGTATGTGTTCTCGTATCAGGGTGACGGCGATCTTGCAGCAATCGGAACAGCGGAGACTTTTCATGCGGTAAACCGCGGTGAAAATATCGTCATGATCTTTATCAACAATGCAATATATGGGATGACAGGCGGCCAGATGGCGCCCACGACGCTGGTTGGACAAATTACCTCCACAACCCCGTATGGCAGAAATGTGGACCTGAATGGTTATCCATTGAGGATCACCGAATTACTTGCCCAGCTACCTGGTGCTGCCTATGTCACGCGCCAAAGTGTTCAAAATGCCGCAGCTGTGCGTAAAACGAAAAAGGCCATCCGGAAGGCATTTGAAATCCAGGCATTGAAAAAAGGAACTGCTTTTGTGGAAGTTGTTTCAACCTGTAGTTCAGGCTGGAAACTTAGTCCTGTTGAATCAAACAAATGGATGGAGGAGAACATGTTTCCGCAATATCCGCTTGGCGATCTCAAAGACAGTGGTCGTGCTGATGAAAATGATTACCGTATCAAAGGTTAATTCTATCTGAAAAACAAAAACAATGACTGAAGAAATCATAATTGCCGGATTTGGCGGGCAAGGTGTCCTTTCGATGGGAAAAATACTTGCGTATTCAGGTGTCATGCAGGATCAGGAAGTAGCCTGGTTTCCGTCATACGGACCTGAAATGAGGGGTGGTACTGCCAATGTGACGGTCATCATCAGCGATGAAAGGATCAGCTCTCCGATCCTTAACGAATTTGATACAGCTATCATCCTCAACCAGCAGTCGATGACTAAATTCGAGGCGCGTGTAAAACCGGGTGGCACCCTGATTTATGACCCGAACGGGATCATTAAGCACCCTTCGCGAAAAGACATCAACATCCTTCGCGTTGAAGGTTCCCGACTGGCGATCGAAATGGGCAATCCATTGACATTCAATATGATCGTGCTTGGTGCTTTTTTAAAGGCAAAACCGGTGATCAAGTTGGAGAATGTCAAGAAAGGACTTGAGAAATCGTTGCCTGAACGTCACCACAAAATGATCCCGCTTAACCTCGCGGCCATCGAGAAAGGGCAGGAGAACCTTGAGATCGTTCAGAAAGTAAATTAGAAATATAGCCATTCACTGATGAAAACGGAGAGGACCTTATTTAAAATATCCTTATCGGAGACTGTTTTATTTGCGATATTATTGGTTGTCACATTAAATGCCTTTGTTCTGGTGATTTCGTTAATCATGTGGAAATCGTATTTCACTTTAATGGCGAAATCGTGGATTTTTTTGGTTGCTTACCCTTTGATCCTTCCACTGATTCAAACATCGATCAACAGAAATGGGGTATTAAAGGTTGACGGACTCAATGACATACAGACTGCTTTGAAAAAGATTGATTTTTTACTTATTAAAAAAGGTTATATCGCTGTTGGTCAAGATTTGACGCAAATAAATTATGCCAAGAAAGCAAAGTTTGACCAGTTTTTCAATTTTATCATGAAAGATGATATTTGTGTGAAAACGGTCGATCAGGAAGTTCAGGTTTTTGGTAAAAGAAATATGCTGCTGGCGATCGAAGTAAGATTAAAATACTAATCCACAATTTCTTGAATTATTTTTTGCCACATGAATCCTTTTTAGATATTTCATCCTATCAATTCATCTTTTTTTTCGTTAATCCGATCAGATTATCGAATTGAAATAAGAGGATGATTACAAAAAGAGACTGAAAGAGAAGAGCCATTCTTTGAGGGAGGATGCCGAAAAACGATTTGTGCATATCATTAACAATTGTATTCAGTACCAGTCCGAAAATTGTTCCGATTGTAAAGAAAAACCATGAAAGCTTGATATCCTTTAAAAAGGAACGGGATGTTTTAGCCTCTTTATGAATTTGTTGCATCAGCCTCTCCTCAAAATCATCAAAAGGCATTTTCTCTGCCGATTTGCCCATCAGTTCCCGAACAAATGTGTCATTCTGATCTAAACTCATGATTTATTGACTATTAATTCATTTTCCATCATTGTCTTTACAACTACCAACAAATGCTTACGGGCGCGGTGCAAAATGACTTTTACATTCGATTCCGACCATCCCGTAAGGTTGGTTATCTCATCAATTGAACTTCCATCAAGGTAAAACAATTGCAAGGATAAGCTCTCCTTTGGAGGAATTTTCTTTAGCGATTCGGTCACAAGGAATTTCTGCTCTTCAATAACCAATCCCCTGAATGGTTCTTCAATATCTTCGACATCGGGCAGGTCTTGATTTGTTGGAATCACAATCGCCTTCTTTTTTTTCTCTAAATTTTTGAATGCTTCATTGATCAGGATACGGTAAAACCATGTTTTAAAAGTGGCTTTCTCCTTTAATGAAGAAAGGTTCCTGAATGCTTTAATAAAAGCCTCCTGGACCACCTCCTCGGCTTCGAATTCGTTCTTAACGACAGAAACAGCCACAGAAAACGCCAGGTCTTTATATTTTCTTATCAGGTACCTGAAGTCTTCTGTGCTGCCATTCAAAACATTCTGGATGTATTCCTGATCCATCTGGTTATTGTTCCTTTGGCTTCTCAATAAAATAGGCAGTAATAATTCCCAATCCTCCAAAGAACAATAAAAATCCGGCAAGTATGGGTTCTGCTATTGGATCAGGTATTCCTGCATAATAAGTAATAAACATCGCAAGAAAGAACCCAAAACCCACTCCGGTAATCATCATCCCGATTTTAAACCACGGAAAACGCAAATGCTTTTCCCTTGCTTTAAAAATCTCTGTCACATTAACATTTTTTTCAATCAGTGCCATTCTCTCCTTGTTTCTGGCCTGTAGGTAAAAATACCATCCAAAAAAAACACTGGCAAAGAAACCCAGCCAGATAAGGGTAACCGAAAAGTCTTCCATTACAGTTTGTTTTTATGTTTCCATTTAGATCCAGTGTAAAAGAAAAGGTTACAGTGGCATCTGAAAAATCAGAAACCGTGTTTCCCTGGATGATAATCGTAAAATGGACTACATGATGTCGTGTTTTTTTCTGTAAATCACCAGTTGGGAACTTTCAGTATTCCCTTCTCCATATTCCGGTCTCCATAATCATTCCCTTGCCCTTCAGCTCCTCCATTCCCCATGCCTAAAGAAGTCCCATATCGATCTGCCAGACAATGTATTCGATCATACGGTCTTCGTTTGCAGCATCATATTCCGATTTGAGGTTGTTCCCGAAGATACGGGCAATACCCTGCCAGAAAAAGGCACTGAATCCTCCTTTAAACTCTTTGATAATATCGAATGACGACTTCCCGGTTTCGCGGTCGATCAGTTTGATCAGGATTCGCCCCTGGGAGATGCTCATTGACCGGATCTCTTTTTCGTAGGTTGCAAAAAGCTCTTTTTCAATATTTTTTACGTACTCTTTTCGTTCCCGCTCCGTCTTAAAGCTTAAATAGACTTTATTGTATTCCGCAATTTTTATTCCGGCCAGTTTGGCAATGGGATAAACTTTCTTTACCCGGAATTCAAGTAGCGAATATTGCCGCATTGCCCGTGGTGAAATATTTTTCGGTTGAGGGAAAACGACAATTTCGGGAATCACAACCTGGGGCATCGAGTCGAATGGGAGAATAAAAAATTGTCCATCAGGCCGATAGGGGGGAAGGTCCTTTGTTTGGCCTTTACCTGCTAAGGGTAACACAAAAAACACCACGATGAACAACCATTTAACCATTCTTTGCAACAACTTTATTATCCTGCAAAAGTAACAAACGATCAGGAAAGGGTGATTATTTCACGGATTATTAAATTCCAAACATTAGGGATGCAGGGTTTATATTCAATATCTTTGCAAACGATATCAATTAACCTTCAGTAACGGTAACACAATGGAAAAAATAAAGGTTGGCATCTCCTCCGAAATCGGGGTTTTGGATGGGGTGATTTTGCACACTCCTGGTCATGAAGTTGAAAATATGACCCCTGAAAATGCGCAAAGAGCGCTTTACAGCGATATTCTCAACCTCTCGGTTGCTACAAAAGAATATTCATTCCTGAAAAACGTACTGGGAAAGGTGTCCAAAACCTACGAAGTTACCGATTTATTGCGCGAAACAATTGAAGATGATATTGTTAAAGAGTCATTGGTCAGAAATATCTGTCAAAAGGAGGATGCTGCCACCGAACTCGATTTTTTGCTCAATACACCCGCTTCTTTATTGGCGAGCCAGCTTATTGAAGGAGTTGTATTGAAACGGGATAACCTAACCCGTTTTCTGAGTAAGGAACGCTATTCGATGCGCCCATTGCATAATTTCCTTTTCACGAGGGATGCCTCCATGACACTTTGGGACGACATCCTGATCGGGAAAATGGCCAGTAAAGTCCGCGAACGCGAGACCCTAATTATGGAAGCCATTTTTAAGAGCCATCCTGCTTTTGGTGTGAATACGATCAATCCAACAATCGCTAACGGAAATCTGAAGAGTTTTCCCGGTGCGACCATTGAAGGTGGCGATGTCCTGATTGCGCGCGAAGATGTTTTGATCGTCGGAACTGGCCTCAGAACCTCTACAGAAGGGATCGATTATCTGATCGAAGTCGTCAAGGCACAAAAGACAAGTCTGAAACACATTATCGTTCAGGAGCTTCCGGATAGCCCTGAATCGTTTATACACCTGGATATGACCTTTACTTTTCTTGATAAAGATGCCTGCATGGTTTATGACCCATTGATCCTGAAAAATAATAAATGCCACACCATTCACATTAAAATCGACAATGGCAAAGTAACGGGAATCAGGAAACGGAAAAACATCCTGAAAACCCTTGAAAGTTTGGGTTTTGGTCTCGAACCGGTGTTTTGTGGCGGGAAAGCCGACCCATGGATCATGGAGCGGGAACAATGGCATAGCGGGGCTAATTTTTTCGCTGTTGCCCCCGGGAAAGTGATCGGATATGAACGGAATGATTATACTTTGGCCGAGATGGACAAGCATGGTTTTGAGATCATCAGGGCATCCGATTTTATCGAAGGCAAAGTTGATATTCTCAACTATAAAAAAGCGGTTATCACGCTTCCGGGCGGAGAACTGGCCCGTGGCGGTGGTGGTGCCAGGTGTATGACGATGCCGATATGCAGAAAAAAAGTTGAATGGTAATTTATAATTTTCAAACGAATTGAACGATGAAATTGAAACGATTATTATTAATATCCTTATTCGTAAGCACATACGGAGTTGCAAATTCCCAGTCTTATGTGCCGGAACTCAACAATCCCAAAATTAGGGTAGCACCTGCCATAGATGTTAAGGCTTTTGCCTTTAATATTCATGACGTCAAGTTGTTGGAGGGTAGCCCGTTTAAGAATGCAATGGACAGGGATGCGGCCTATTTGCTCCTATTGGATGCTGACCGGTTACTTCACCGGTTCCACCTGAATGCCGGTTTGCCGGTCAAAGGCGAAATCTATGGAGGCTGGGAAAGCGAAGGGTTATCGGGACATACTCTCGGTCATTATTTATCGGCATGTGCACTGACTTATGCAAATTCAGGGGATCGGGAGTTTAAGAAAAAGGTCGATTATATTGTTGATGAACTGGAGCGTTGCCAGATTGCACGTAAAACAGGTTATGTAGGTGCGATTCCAAAAGAGGACTCGATTTTTACCCGTGTGGCCCGTGGTGAAATTAAAAGTGGTGGTTTTGATCTCAATGGCGGTTGGTCGCCATGGTACACCGTCCATAAAGTCATGGCTGGATTGGTGGATGCCTACCTTTATTGCGATAATGATAAAGCTCTTCAGGTTGTCATTGGAATGGCAGAATGGGTACAGAATACGGTAGGTCATCTTACTGAAGAACAACGGATCAAAATGTTGAATTGCGAATATGGTGGTATGCAGGATGTGCTGACAGCGATCTATTCGATCACCGGTAACAAAAAATACATCGACCTTTCCTACAAATTTGATGATGAATTTGTGATGGGAAAACTTGCAGAAGGGAAAGATCCAATGACAGGTAAACATTCAAATACCAACGTTCCCAAAGCCGTAGGAGCAGCCCGACGGTACGAATTGACCAATTCAGGTCGTGATCGGAAAATTGCCACCAACTTCTGGGAAATCCTCGCACATCACCATGCCTATGTGATCGGTGGGAACAGCAACTATGAATACCTTGGTGAACAGGACCACCTCAACGACCGTTTGAGCGACAATACCTGTGAGACCTGCAATTCGTACAATATGTTGAAACTGACACGACACCTCTTCGCCTGGACGCCAGATCGGCAATTTACCGATTTTTATGAACGGACATTGTACAATCATATCTTGTCTTCGCAGAATCCCGATGATGGGATGATGTGTTATTTTACCCCTTTGCGGATGGGGACTCATAAACAATTCAGCGATCCGTTCAACACGTTTACCTGCTGTGTCGGAAGTGGGATGGAAAACCACAGCAAGTATGTTGAGGCCATTTACAACGAAACAAAAGATGGAAACCTGATCGTCAATCTCTTTATCCCTTCTCAATTGAACTGGAAAACCAGGAAGGCAATGGTTACCCTTGAAACGGCCTTTCCATCTGATAACCATGTAAATCTAGGTATCCAGATGAAGAAAAGTGCTGCTTTCACGTTATTAATCCGCGAACCGGGATGGACGAACAAAGGTGTAATCATAAACGTGAATGGAAAATTGGTCCCGACAAAAGCCAATTTAGCCGGGTACCTCGAAATCAAACGCCATTGGAAAAATAACGATAAAGTTGAAATCACGCTTTCAATGGGCCTGCATACCGAAGCGATGCCTGACAATGCAAATCGGATTGCTTTCCTATACGGCCCCATTGTTCTGGCTGCCCAACTTGGGGATAAAATGCCGGATCCGGTTTTTGGAACACCCGTTTTGATGACAGACAACCGCAACCTCAATGAATGGTTAAAACCAGTTAACAATCAATCCCTTACCTTTGAAACCAAGGGTGTTGGTCAACCTTTTGATGTTACGCTAAAGCCATTCTATTCGACTTACAAACAATATTATAGTGTCTATTTCGATTATTTCACAAAACAGGGGTGGGAAGCGCGAAAGGCTGATTATGAAGCAGAAAAACGGAAACAGCAATTGATCGGGGAGAAAACAATTGACAATTTCCGTATTGGTGAGATGCAACCGGAACGCGACCACGAGCTTCAGGCGAGCGAACGTTCTTATGTGGACATTGCCCTTGGAAGGTCAGGGCGCGAAGCCAGGGCTGGCAACTACTTTGCATTCAACATGAAAGTTCAGTCCGAGTTTCCCAATAAATTGTTGCTGACCTATATCGGCGATGATAAAAAACGGAAATTCGATGTGAAAGTTGAAGGGGAAACAATCGCAACCGTTGAATGGAACGGCGGTGAAACAGGCCGCTTTTACGATGTCGAATATCCGATCCCTCCGATTATTCTTATTGGTAAATCGACTGTCAATGTGAGGATAGAGGCGAACTATGATAAAACAGCGGGACGTATTTTCGGGTGCCGCACGATTAAAGAATAGGATGATGCGGAAACTAAATAACGAAGAACTCCCCAGGCTTTCTGTGGAAGAATTTAGGGTGGCCAATAAAATCCCGGTAGTTATTGTACTCGATCATGTAAGGAGCTGTAACAATGTGGGTTCCATATTCAGGACATCGGATGCGCTGCTTGTTCAGAAAATCTACCTGTGCGGGATCACTGCAACCCCGCCTGATAAGGAGATCCACAAAACGGCTTTGGGTGCTGAAAATACCGTTGACTGGGAATATTTTGGGACGACTCGGGAAATAATAGAAATACTTAGGAATAAGGGATATACGATGATTGCGGTTGAACAGGTTGAAGGAAGTATTGAACTACAGGATTACGAGCCATCACCCAATGAAAAACTTGCCTTGATCTTTGGCAATGAAGTGAAGGGCGTGCAACAGGAGGTCGTCAATTTGTGCGACAAAACTATCGAAATTCCCCAGTTTGGCACAAAACATTCGTTCAATATTTCGGTAAGTGCGGGGATCGTGTTGTGGGAGATATTTAAGAAGATCAGAAGGGTGGGATAGAAGTGGTTAGATTGTATATTATTGATATATAAATAGATAAAGTAATTGAGACGTCGTTACAAACGACAGGCCATTTACCCCTAGTTGCAAACTAGGGGGATACTGTTTCAATCAGTAATACGAGCCCAAATAAGTATTATTGGCAATTATATGTTTAGTATTCAAATATTTATAGATTTTTTTTGATTGTAGCACCATCCCCCTCGTTTGTAACGAGGGGTTAGTGGTTTTGAGTTTGCAACTCAGATTAGAAATAATGGTTTTAAGTTTGCAACTCAGTTTGCAACCTCAACCTTTACGACTCCCTTTATCCCTACATAATCTCGTGCCGAGCTGAAAATATAATCTTCCGGATTCTCCACGATCATAGCCCTTATAGGATTTTGATGTGTATAGTTGATTTTTTGGTCGATTAAGTAATTGCTGTCCAACAATATCGGATGGCTCGTATCTTGCCAGACCTTGAAATCCTTGATTCGGTGGTCAAATTTTCCAGCAAATGAAAACCGGTAAAGCAGCCAATCCTTGCGGCTTTCAGTCACTTCATTAATCGTTTCGATGATCTTTTTTGCGGTAAATTTTTTTAAGTCACGGATAATGTCGCTTAACCGGAACCCTTCATTTGCCCTCGCCACTAAATGGATATGGTTTGACATCAGACACCATGCAAAAACTGTTAGTCCCTTATGGTCAATGCAATAGTTTAGTGAATCTATGACAACCATTTTATAACAACTTCGGGTAAAGATGTCAACCCAATCTGTGATCGTAAAGGTCAGAAAATAAACGGCATTTTGATCTTCGATGGAGTAGTTTTCGGAGGACATTGGTTAATAGTTTTTTGTGTTAATAATGATGTAAGAATGAATAATGTTAAGTCGTTACAAACGACAGGCCATCAACCCCTAGTTGCAAACTAGGGGGATCCCGTTTCAATCAATAATTGGAG
>TBL_comb47_HYPODRAFT_10004409_pt1 | contig 16191 bp, 12 predicted proteins | sample TroBogypolimnion_40_FD_10682 | JGI IMG/M metagenome (IMG submission 10682)
TGGAGGCCGCCAAAGCTGCGGTCAAACGTTCCGCGGCAGAGTTAGCCACCCGCAATGACCAGATGGCGGCCTTGGCCGCCGAACATTCGCGTTTGAAAAGCGCGGCCAATTAGTGCCCCATACCGTCCGCGAAGGCGGCAGCGCGCTGCCTTTCTCCAGGCCCTGAATCATCCTGTTATCAGCGATCGCTTCAGACCGGATCGACCACCTGGGCTCAGAGGGGTAACGAGACAGCATCCGGAGAGTGGCCGCACTGAAGGACGCAAGGCGCGGTAGGAACACGGCTCCCATTTGTCGCAGCGTTTGGAGCGCAGTATTCCTCTGCCATTTGCCGACTCGTTGACGACGCCACAATGTCAAAAGGACGTCTCAATCCTGGTTTTCTGGTTGTCTGATTGCTTAGCCCCCGAAGGCGACTCGGCGACCGGTGAGCTTCAGTTTTCCCGAGGCAATGGCGGCGACACACCTGGGATAAAGCTCGTGTTCGGCCAGGTGAATACGCTGGTGGAGGGTCTGGGGCGTATCATACTCCAGCACGGGCACGGTTTGCTGGCCGATGATCGCGCCGGAATCGACCCCGGCATCCACAAAATGGACGGTGCAACCGGTGACCTTAACGCCGTAATCCAAAGCCTGCTTCCAGGCTTCCAGGCCGGGAAACGAAGGCAAGAGCGAGGGGTGGATATTCACGATTTTCCCCTCGAACGCACCCAGGAAGGGAGCTTTCAGGACTCGCATGAAGCCAGCCAGTACCACCAGGTCAACCTCCGCCGCCCGCAACGCGACGACATACTGGGCCTCGGCCTCCTCGTCGAGTCGTGTGCGGAACTTCCCCGGCGCCAGGTACTGTACCGGAATGCCACGTTCGCGGGCCCGCCCGATAATGCCGGCGTCCGCGATGTCGCTCAACACCAGAGCGACTTTCGCGGGGATCTGGCCGGCGGCGCAGGCCTCGGCGATCGCCACGAAATTCGAACCTGCGCCGGATCCCATCACCCCAATTCGAAACTCAGTTTTGCTCATCACGCGCCCTTCTTACAGCCAGGAGCTGGGGGTAACAAGCTCAAAGGAGAGGCCAAAGGGCTGGCAGGAGCGTTCGCGAGCGGATCGCGACGCGGGATGGTCACGGCCGGTTTCTTATCGATGAGCCAAGGGGTGGCGGCGACCAGCAGCAGCAGCGTGAAGAGGGCCACCGCCAGAGGGTGCGTCCAGGCAGTGACCGGCCAGGCGGCTCCCAGGCTCCAGCGCCAAATGGAGCTCGATCGGCCGGCCATCATGCCAAGGCCGGCCTCCCCCAGAACCACCAGCAGAGAGGAGAGCCCCAGCATGCGAAAGCCGTAAGTCGGGGCCTGACGCGAGGGAGCCAAAAATCGCCGAGCGGCCCCGCGAGCAGCAACGATGGCCACCAGCCAGGCCAGCGGCTCCGCCCAGAAGTCCCCCCACCCTGCCCCGCCGGTTCCCTCGGCGAATGCCGGGTTGGAAAGGTCCGCAAGTCCGTGCGCTGCTCCAGTGAGCAAGCCAACAACCACGGCGACCATAATCACGTTCTGCAACGGAAGCCGCCGCGAGAGAGAAACCAGCGCAATCAGCGCCAGGAGGATGAGGCAGCCGGGTCCGGACCACGGCGCGAGCTCGCGGAGGAGCCAGAGTAGAGCGACCGAGGCCAGGACCATGGCCAACCAGGGGCCGCTCAGCGCCCGTGCGGGTATGCCCTCCGACGCTCCGATCGGCGAACCTGGCCCGTGCACGGAAGCGTGACGCGCTCCCGGCAGTTCACGATTCTGTCCCCGCCTCCATTCTCCATGGAGCGATCGGCATCTGGCCCAAGGGCTCATTCCAACCGTCCTCAAAGGCCCGGAGTTCCAGACGTCGCGGGGGTGGCCGCTGGCGGAGGAAGGATGGTTCCGGAAGCCCGTTCGAGGCGGGCTCGGGCGACGGAGTAGTCGTGCAGTGCCTGAATCGCGGTGGTGCGGGCATCGGTCAGGGCGGTTTGCGCACTCAGCACGTCCAATTGTGTGCCGGTCCCGGCGTCATAGCGGGAACGAGCCAGGCGCACCGCCTCCTCCGCCTCCTCGACGACCTTTTTTTCCGACTCGTTGACCTCGCGCGCCTCGATGAAATTCGAGTAGGCGGTGCGAACCTCCAGTTCGATTCGGCGGCCGGTGTCGTCCAATTCCAGGCCCGTCCGGTCCGAGAGCGCCACGGCCTGTTTGACCCGCCCGCGGGTGGCCATGCCGTCGAACAGGTTCCAGCTCACCTCGACACCGGTAACCCAGCCGTGGACTTCGTAGCCGAGGTCCGAATGGAACATCGAGTTATGGGCATCATAGCCGGCAAAGGCCTGGACGCTGGGCTTGTAGCCGGCTTTGGCAACTTTGACCTCTTCGTTGCGCAGCGCCTGGGCCTTGCGGAGAGCCTGCAATTCCGTCCGGTTGGCCAGCGCCAGCCTGATCGCTCCCGGCAATTCGACCTGGTAAGGTTCGGCATCGAGTTTGCCGGAGAGGGTCAGGGGGATGTCTTCCGGGGTGTCGCGGGGCACGTCAAAGCCCAGCAGGTTGGCGAGGTTGTTCTTGGCGATACGGAAACTATTCTTGGCCCGAATGAGCTTCGGGCGGGCGTTGGCCAACTCCACCTCGGCCCGCAGCACGTTGAACCGCGGAACCGTGCCAGCCTCATAACGGCGGGTCGTGTCACTCAGCACGCGACTCAACAGTTCCACCGACGCCTCCTGGACGACGATCTGCTGCTGCGCCAGCAAGACATCGTAATAGGCCACTTGGACCCCGAGGACCACGTCGGCCAGGGTGGTCTGGTATTTCAGCCACGACTGCTCGCGGGAAAGCCGCGCGGTGCGGAAGGCGGAGAGCATCCGCCCGCCCTCATAGAGCGATTGGACCAGTTGGATTTGCGTGCCCCAGTTCTTGTCCGTGCCGAACGTGAGACCTTTCCCCGCGCCGCCGAGGACACCCTCCGGCAGGCTATCGACGTCGCCCGGTTGAACGGCCTTGAAATCACCGCTCACGATCACCTTGGGAATGGCGATGGCGCGAGTCTGAATGATAAGTCCCTCGGTGGCTTCGATGTCCTTTTTGGCCTGGAGGATCGAGGGATTTTGGCTCAACGCCAAATTCACCGTTTCCGCCATGGAGAGGGGCTGGCTCACAAACTGGTTCAACGAGGAGAACGGGGCGGCGCCCGCCGGGGCTAGGGAAAACCACAGCGAAGCCCCCGCTAGCATCAGCGCCACCACCGAAGCTCCGCCGGACGCCGGACCGGCACCCGGCTGGCTCTTCGCGGGCTCGGCGGGTGGTTTCGGAGCCGGCGCCGGCCGCTCCTCGTCCCCGCAAGTATACATAAACACGCTGCGCGCGCCGGACTCACTGGCGCCGGTCAAATCCATATACAGCTTGACCAGATCCCGTTCTTCCTGATCCCCGTTGGTTACCTTGTCATTCATCGGTTACTTGAGAGAGGTTGTAACACCTCCCGGCCAAGGGATCGAGCGAATTCCGGGGGCGCCTTCCCCGAGGATCACGAGATCGCCTTAGCCGAGCGAAAACCGCGCTGCGGCGCGGTTCCCGAGGCCCGGGTAGTGCGAACCGCCTCAGACACCACAGGCCCGGCGCAGGATGCCAGCCAGCTCATCACGGGTCAGCGTGAGGGGGTTGGCCTTCATGCTGCTGGCCTGGGCGGCTTTCTCGACCAGTTCGGGAATGTGGTTTTCACCCAAGCCATAGGCGCTCAGGGCCGGCATGCGGAGCTCAGTCACTAAATGATGAACCCAGGCCAACCCCTGATCGGCGTCGGCGGCGGGATCACCGGTGAGGATGCGCGCGACGTCACCATAACGGCGCAGGGTGGCATCGGAAGGTTCGCGAAGCCGGAGGGCGAGCAGGTTGGCCGCCATGACATGCGGCAGCAAGGCCGCGCAAATGGCGCCGTGCGGGGCCTCGAACATGCCTCCGATGGGCCCGGCGAAGCCGTGAACGGCACCCAACCCGGCGTTGGCCAGGGCCAGACCGCCGAAAAGACCCGCCAGGGCCATATCCTCACGCGCTGCAACATCGTGCCCGGCCACGCAGGCCCGCCGCAAGGACCGGGCCGCCCGGCGCATTCCTTCCAGGCAGAGGGCATCTACCATCGGATTGGCCCGGCACGAGGTATAGGGCTCGATAAGCTGGGTGAGCGCATCCAGGCCCGTGCTGGCCGTCACCCCCGACGGCAAACCATAAGTCAGTTCGGGATCCACTAGCGCCACCTTCGGCAACATGCCCAGACCGCGCAGGCTCACCTTCACCCGGTGCTCGGGCGAGGCCAACACAGCGTTGCGGGTGACTTCCGAACCGGTTCCGGCGGTGGTGGGGATAGCGATGAACGGAGCGGAGGGAGCAGCCAGGCTCTTCCCCCGGCCCACAACTTCGAGGTAATCCAGCAATTCGCCGGGGTTGGCCAGCATCGCGGCGATGGCCTTGCCGGCATCGATCGCGCTGCCACCGCCAATCCCGATGAGGACGTCACAGCCTTCGCCGCGTGCCAGCGCGGTTCCCTGGCGCACGGTCTCGATCTCGGGCTCGCCGGTAAAGGAAAAAGTCGTCGCATCCACCCCGGCCGCGCGCAGGGCCGTCAAGATCGGCTCTGCCCGGCGCGCATCGCGGCCCGTCACCACCAAGGCTCGCCGGCCCAATCCCTTGGCCAGCGCACCAGCCTCCCGCACCGTCCCGGCCCCGAAGATGACCCGGGTGGCGGTCGCAAACTCGAATCGATGGGTCATACTATTCCCCGAGACTCACCAGTTGGCGTCATCGGGGTGAAGGTTGGCATACTTCACACTCGAACGCGGCTCGGCCATCATCGAGGCGACGGTGTCCCGCCAGACTTGGTAATGCTGGGTTGCTTTGTGGGCGGCCGTCGCCTCGGGGGTCCGATAGGCCTCGACCAACACAAACCGGGTGGGATCGTCCTGCTGTTGGACAACCTCGAACGCAGCGACCCCGGGCTCGTTTATGCTGTTGCGGGCATTTTCGAGGGTCGCCTGCTTGAAGGCCTCGATCGCCTCGGGCTTCACTCGAACTTGAACGTGTACTATCAACATAGTGAACCTTTCAAGCCACTATACACACGCCCCTGCGCCGACGGAAAGCCCGATCTCGCCGACCAAAAATGAGCGGGCAAATAAATCCGGGATGGCAAATCGGCGCTCAAATGACTATTCCTAGGGCTATCATGCTAACGACAAAGAATGTGGTGGTGGGAACTCTCCTGGCTGCCTGGCTGTCCATGGGGACCCTCAACGCCGGGAACTTGACGCCAACGGCGCTGCGCTGCGAGTACCGCGTCAACCCGCAGGGCATCGATGAGGCGCAGCCCCGTTTGACATGGCGCCTCGACTCCGGCAAGCGCGACCAGTGGCAAACGGCCTACCAGATCCTCGTGGCGAGCAGCCGGGAATCGTTGAAAAGAAACCAAGGCGACCTTTGGGATTCCGGCAAGGTTGGCGGCGGGACGACCGTGAATATTTCCTACGCCGGCAAGCCGCTCGGGGCGCGCCAGCAATGCTTTTGGAAAGTGCGTGTTTGGGACCCGGAGGGCAGCCCCACCTGGAGCGCGCCGGCGCAGTGGAGCATGGGATTACTTCAAGTAGNGGACTGGAAGGCCGATTATGTTTCGTTTCGGGATACCACGCCGGTGTGGAAGGACACCGCCCGGCTATTTCTTCCGCCTGCGCATCAACTGCGAAAGGACTTTGCCACCCACAAAATCGTCCGGCGGGCCACCCTGTATGCCACGGCACTCGGCATCTATGAGCTGTACCTGAACGGCGAGCGGGTGGGCGACGCCTGGTTCGCGCCGGGTTGGACCGATTATCATCAACGCGCTTACTATTGGACTCATGATGTCACGCCCCTAGTCCGAAACGGTGGCAACACGGTCGCCGCCTGGCTCGGAGACGGGTGGTATTCGGGCTATCTTGGGTTCGGGTTGCTCACGGGCATCGGCACCGAACACGTTGGCCGCGATACCTACGGCAAAACCCCAGCCTTGATGGCACAGCTTGAACTGGAATACACCGACGGTTCGCGCGAGACCGTCGTCACCGATCGATCCTGGAAAGTGACGGGGGAGGGTCCCATCCGCGAGGGCGATTTTCTGATGGGTGAATGGTATGATGCCCGAAGGGAAACCCCCGGTTGGACGAAACCCGGCTACGACGATACGAAATGGGAACCGGTGATTCTCGCCTCAGAAAACCCCAGCGCGCCCGCGACCTTCTACGAATATGCCAACGCCGAAAAACCGGGCGGTGCGGTGGAGATCAAAGGGCGCCCGGTGGATCTGGCCTTCAAACGACCGCCAACACTTGAGGCCTTTCCCGGGATGCCGGCGCGCGTGATTGAGGAGATCAAACCGATCGCCATCACCTCGCCAACCAACGGGGTTTACCTCTACAACCTAGGCCAGAATTTCGCGGGGGTGGTTCGCCTGAAAGTCAAAGGCCCGGCCGGGACGGTGGTTCAACTGCGCTACGGCGAGATGCTCTTCCCGGATGGGCGGTTGATGAATGACAACTACCGCAAGGCCCGCGCGATCGACCATTACGTCCTGCGGGGCGACCCGCGCGGCGAGGAATGGACGGCGCGCTTCACTTTTCACGGCTTTCAATACGTGGAGGTGACGGGCTTCCCCGGCAAGCCCGGCAAGGAGGCCGTCACCGGGTTGGTCTTGCATAGCGACACGCCGATGACCAGCGGTTTCGAGTGCAGCGATCCGATGGCGAATCGCCTCTTTAAGAACGTGGTGTGGACCCAGCGGGCGAACTTCATTGATTTGCCGACCGATTGCCCTCAGCGGGACGAACGGTTCGGCTGGATGGGGGACGCCCAGATCTATGTTCACTGCGCCACACTGAACGCCGATGTGGCGGCCTTTTATACCAAATGGCTGCGCGAGGTGATGGAATCACAGCGCCCCAGCGGCACCTTTCCCGGCTACGCGCCCTACCCGTTTCAGCACGGTTGGGATTTCGGGACGGCCTGGTGCGATGCGGGCGTTATCTGCCCCTGGACGATCTGGCAGGCTTACGGCGACACGCGCATCATCGAGCGTTGCTGGCCGTTCATGGTGAAGTTCCTCGATTGGCGCAAGCGGACCAGCCAGAACTTCCTGGGCATTAACCAGGGGAACGATTGGGGCGACTGGCTCTCGTTTGGCAAGAAAACCCCCATTGATTATGTGGACACCGTCTATTTCGCCTACTCGGCCAGGCTGATGTCCGAGATGGCGGCCGCCATCGGGAAAACAACGGAGGCCGTGCAATACCGCGATTGGTTCAATCGGATCAAGATCGCCTTCAACCAGAAATACGTTAAGCCCGACGGCTCGCTGGCGCTGGACACAGAAACCGCTTACGCGCTGGCGCTCTACATGGATTTGATCCCCGAGGGGCTGCGGTCCCGATCCGGGAAACTCCTGGCGGACAAACTGCGTGCGGGCGAAACCGCCGACAATTCGGGCATGACCACGGGCTTCCTGGGCACCCGCCCCTTGCTGCCCGTTCTGACCAGCATCGGAGAGAACGACCTGGCGGTGAAACATTTCCAGAGCCGGAAGTTTCCCTCCTGGGGCTATGAGGTCGAACAGGGTGCAACGACGATCTGGGAGCACTGGGACAGTTTCACCAAGGCCCATGGGTTCGGTGGCATGGACGGCAAGCAGAACGCCTCTATGAATTCATTCGCGCACTACTCCTTTGGCGCGGTGTGCGAATGGATGCTGGGAGACTTGGCGGGGATTCAATCCGATGGACCGGCTTATGACAAAATCATCATCCACCCGCACCCGCCCTCGCCCACCAGCAACCAGGAACACGAACCCATCCACTGGGTTAAAGCCTACTACGACTCGATCCATGGGCGCATCGTGAGCAACTGGCGCTACTCCGCCCAGCAATTCGAATTGGACGTGAAAGTCCCCGCGAACACCACCGCCACGATTTATCTGCCCGCCCACAGCGCGGACCGCATCACCGAGGCTGGCCGGCCCCTGGCGGAATCCAGGAGCGCGAAGCTCCTCCGGATGGACGGAGATCGCGCCATCCTGGGGGTGGCCTCAGGGGCATTTCATTTCGCGTCAGAGACCGCCAAATAGGGGCTGGAGGTGCCGCTGGTAGAGGTTGGCCGTCACGTTTCTCGAGACGAAATCCTCGTTGGCCTCGAGGGCCTCCAGGTAACGGTCCCCCATTTTGGCGGCCATCTTATAGCCGACATGCACGAGTTGGCGCAGGTGAGGGTTATAGGCGGCATTCTGCGGGTCGTGGCGGAGAGCGGAGACCAACTGCTGGGACGACCAGCCGTTGACGGTGGCGGCGGAAGGCAGCAGCCGGCGCTGGATGTCGATCACGGTCGCGTACGGCGCACAGAGTTCCTCAATATGTTCCATCGCCCCCGCGTAGATCTCCTTCGCGATGGCCAGACCATTACCGCCCGACTCCGCTAAGCCGATGACTTCCTCCAACCAGGTGGTGCCGGCGGTCTTGAGGTGCAGGCCCGCATTGAAGCGGACCAGCCCGCGGTGGATGGGAGCGTAGATCGAGAACTTATCGCTACCGGAGTGAACGCTGAGCTTCAGTGACGCGGGCAAACCGTAGGTCTTTACGGCATGGGCGATCACGGCTAGATCGGCGTTGAACTCCTTCTCGAATTGCACCACGTCGCCCACGTAATCAACCCCTTTGTTAAAGCGGCCGGTGAACTTCGGCGCGACGGTTTGGAGCGGAATGCCCTGGTCGGCCAACGCCGCCAGGATCACGAGCAGTTCCGGCGGCGTTTGGGGGCTATCGGTCTCGTCCATCGAAACCTCGGTAATGAAACTCCCCTGCCCTTTCAGTTGGGCGATGTGCCGGTACAGGCGGGCGGCATCCTGGACGGCGAGCAGGTACTTGGCGGCGATGCGCTCGATTTCGGTGCGGCTGGTTTCAAACGGTTCATCGATGCCCGCGATGGCGATCCGTCCCGCCAGCTCGGTATGGCGATCCACGAATCCTCGAAGCGCGGCGGCATCCGCGGGCCGGCCGATGCTGTCCGCCACATCGATCGTGAAGAAATCGGAGTGGGGCACGAAACGATCGACCGTCTCCAGCCGGATATGGTCGGCGTCCACGTGATAGGGCTTGGTCCACCCGAGAGCCTTGACTGCGGCGTCGGCGGCCAGACGAGTGCTCGCTGGCTCGGAACCAATGGTGAGATGTTCGCGATTGGACTTGTTCCAGACGGGAACGACGTCGACACCGGCTTGGGCGGCGAGGCGACAGGCTTCGAGTTGTGCCCGGGCCTGGTGAGCAAACCGGTCGCCTACGCCCACGGAGAATTTCTCTAGTTTTAGCAGTGTGGCCATATCAATAAACGTATAGGCGAAGCCTAACCACTTTCCCGGCGGAGAGAAACCGAATCTTTTTAGCGCAGTGAATCGAACCACGTTTTGGCGGCCAAGAGACTCGGCTGGGCGCAGGTGGTATGATCGCCTCCCGGCAAGGGGTCGAGCAACTGCACCTGAGTGGCACCCTGAGCCTGGAAGGAGGCCAGCGCCACTTGGGCGTTGAGGGGGTCCACGTCCAGGTCGCCGGAGCATTGATACAGGCGCAGCGGCGACACGGGTTTCCAACGGTAGAGATCGTTTTCCTGGAGGGCGAGGCGAAGGGGGTGCCGGGGCTGGCTGCGGAGCGCCGCCAGGAAGGCGGGCTGCAGGATCTGGATGGGATCAGCGGGCATGGCGCTATTGATTTGCGCGCCTGTGTTCGCGCCGTTGAGCAACGGGGGAAGGCTGGAGTTGTAGGGTGCGACCAGGAGGTTGCTGAGGCTGGCCGCGAAATGATACACGTTTTGATAGGCGCCCAGGAGGTAGAAGAAATAGTAAGGATCGGGTGTATAAACGCTGTTGAGAAAATCGTTGGCGGTGGTGCCGGACAGGTCATAGGCCCCCGCCATGGGGGCGCAGCCGGTGACGGTGAACTCGTTGGTATGGTAGGTCTCCAGCTCGCGCAGCAGGGCCATGGTGGCGTGACCTCCCTGCGAATAGCCGCAGAGAAAGAGGCGGTTGGCCAGGGGAAACCCGTTGGTGGCACAAAACGTCCTGGTGGCGCGGAGCATGTCCACACAGGCGGTCGCTTCGGACCGGGCATGGTGGTAGGGGTGAAAGCCCGGCGAATCTCCCAGGCCCAGGTAGTCGGGGAGCGCCGCCGCGTAACCGGTGGAGGCAAAGCCGATGCCGACGGAAACCTCGCCCGTAATGTCCATCGCGGAAGGGGCGCTATTCGTCTCGGTGAGGGTGCCATGCTGATAGGTTAGGAGCGGCAGCGGTTGACCGGGGTTGACCGGCAGGGCGAGGGCGCCCGAGGCCAACGTGCGATCGCCCAGCGGAGTGATGGTCTCGTAGTCTACTTTGTACAGATTCACGGGGTAGAGCGGGGTGATCGCAATGCCGGCGTAGTTGAAGAGGAAACGCAGCGTGAGGACCGAAAACGTGGTGCTGTAGGTGACCGCCAACACTTTGCCCCGTTCCGCCGGGGACACGGTGACCACCCGGTAGAACCGCGCGACGTTGGTAGGCACGGGATCGAGCCATTGATTGGTCGCTACAGGAAAAGGCGCGGCCGGGGCCGGGGCGCGCCAGATACCATCCTGGAGCGTATCCTGAAACTGGACGGTGAACGCGACCCCGGGGGTGGAGGCAGACCAGCCCAGGTGCCAACCATCGGCGGCCGCCTGGAGATTGGTGATTTGCAAGGAACCGGGGAGTTGCCCGTGGACGGACAGCACCGTCACGGCCGAGATCAGCAGGCCGAGGTGAAGCGATACTTTTGGTTGGACGTTCATAAATCTCCAGAAGCTAGCACAGGCTTGGTTCTGAGGCAAAAGCGAGCCGGGCGGCGCGGGCAGCCGTGGCCAATCCCGCGGACGGAACTGCCCGACCGCTGCCGTTGACGGCGCGGCTCCCTTGGCGCGGGCTTGCGGTCGGCCTGGCGTCATTATTCTCGATTTCCACCTCATCCCCGCTCATACTACCGTCATGCGAAAACGGCTCCGTATAGCGCTCGCCGTCTTGGTCGTCGCCCTGGTTGGCTTGGCTTTGTGGCAAGGGCTACGCGAGCCTGAACCGGTTTACCAGGGCAAGCGGCTGGGCCGGTGGTTATCGGCGGCCGTCGCGAGCGGCGCAAACGACGACGAATTGCCCATGGCTCAACACTCGGGTTTGCCCGGGGACTTGGGCTTCGCCGTTTGCATTGACACTGCGGCTCTGCCGGGTTTTTACTGATCCCCATCTTCGACCGTGCCGTTCCACGGTCGGGTGAGAGTGCAGATGGCACCGGCCAGAGAGCCGTTGGGAGCGGGACGTAGTTCGAATATCACACACCATGCTGTTGTTGGAACAATCGGAGCCGTGCTCGGAAGCCAACCGGCCCGCGGGGAACATCGGCAGAACTCGGTGGCAGGATCTACCTGTGGAGTTGGCTCGCTTCGCGGTGTCGGCGAGAGCCGTATTCCCGATTCTCCTTGTGTCCTCGGTTTTGACGCTGGAAATAGTAGCTGTCCGCCTCTGGCTTGACGACCAGGCCTTTTCGGTTGGGATGCTTCTGCGCCTGGCCCTAGCCTTCCTGGCGCTTTTCCTGGTCATGGGGCTGGTGGTGATTCTCCTCGGGGTCCTGGCACTTCTGCCGATTGGCAAAGGAAAGCGGGCAAAACGAACGCTCCGCCTCGATGAAAAAGGCGTTCGATTGAGCCAAACCGAGTACGACCGGGTTTCCTGGAGAGACGTAAGGCGCTGGTTTCTTGCTCCGGTCCCGGACCAAGAGGGACTGGCGTGCCTCACCTTGGAACGAGGAGGGGGGACTCGGCCGATCCGGGCCTACTGGTCGATCCTCCTTGACGGGCGGGAGAAGGTGCCGGCGTTTCTATCGGAGATGGAGTGCTTGCGTCAGCGGGGAGCAACCAAGGCCCCGTGGTTGAGTTACTCCGGCCGATGCCGGAGCGAAGGCGGAACCTGAGCGGCCTGTGGTCGACAGGCCTTGCCTTTTACCTGTTCGCACGCGGTTTCCCGCTGCTGATGGTGGGCTTAATGCCGCATAATTCCAAAGACAACCCAACGCATCCTACTGCGAACGAGCAGAGGAACCTCGAACGAGCGCTGCGAGGAGTGGTCCGGAAGTTCCACATAACGAACTCGAAGGAACTGCGGATGCTTTTTTGGCTGCCGGGCGGGGCACTTACCGGGGCGGCGATCGGAGTTTTCTCGTGGGGGATCAGGCAGCAGAAGCGCCAAGCGGACGAAAACAACCGGGTGTTCGATCTGGAGGTGGGCCGTTCGGTGACAACTCCGGCCCCCAAACAGCTCGTCTGACGCCTATAGGTGAGTCCTCGCCTCAACCCACGGGTGTTAAGGGGCTCGACTGGAGTCCTCGACAAGCGAGACCAGCGGATACAGCTCGTTGTAGTGCTTTTGGATGAAGATTGGATTGCGCCGCTTGAAGAGCTCCCGCGGCGTTCTGGCCCGATCCGTGGGTGGGGCGACGATTCAGGCGACCGGCGCCTGGCCAGTGGCTTCCCGCTTTTGGGGACGCGCTTTACGCTTTTCACCGGTTCCTTTTCCAGCGATAGTCGCGGGCGAAATGCTTTTACCGCGCGTATTCCTGAAAAACTTATTCGAGAGAATCGCCCTCGCGGGCCTCTGCCTGCTGGCCTTGGAGCGGAGCCAGGGAGCTGAGGGTCGTTTGGATAAGGCCTTGCCGGTGCGCGGGCTTTGCATCTCCGCGCCAAATCCATCGCAGGTGGATGCGTTTGTGCGATTCATAGCGGAGGAATTGGCGCCGCGCTCGGTGAATACGCTGATTTTGCGGGTGGATTTCAATTACCATTACGCCAGCCGCCCGGAGTTGGCCACCGAGTCCGGCCTGTCCAAGGCGGACGTCAAGAAGCTGGTCGAGGTGTGCCGGACGAACCACCTTCGGCTCATCCCGCAGATCAACCTCCTGGGCCATCAGTCGTGGCAACGGACGACCGGCAAGCTGCTCCAGGTTTACCCGGAATTCGACGAGACCCCTTGGGTAAAGACGCCGGAAAAGTACTCCTGGCCCAACCCCGACGGCTTGTATTGCCGCAGCTACTGTCCGCTCCATCCCAAGGTCCATGAGGTGATCCTGCCGGTGGTGGATGAAATCTGCGAGGCGTTCGAGACCGACGCCTTCCACGCGGGCATGGACGAGGTGTTTTACCTCGGCGAAACCAAATGCCCGCGCTGCGGGGGCAAGGACAAGGCCGAGCTATTCGCCAACGAAATCCGGCTCCTGCGGGACCATCTCCAGACCCATCACCGCCAGCTCTGGATCTGGGGGGACCGCCTATTGGACGGCAAGACCAGCGGCATGGGAGAATGGGAGGCCAGCGCCAACGGCACGGCCCGGGCGATCGACCTGGTCCCCAAGGACATCTTCATCTGCGATTGGCACTACGAGCGGGCCGACCCCTCGGCGGTGTATTTCGCGATGAAGGGCCTGAAGGTGGCCACTTGCCCCTGGACCAATCCCAGGACGGCGATCCAGCAACTTCATGACCAAGTCCGATTCCGCGAGCAGTCCGCCCCCGCGATGAGAGACCGTTTCCAGGGCATCGTGCAAACGGTTTGGTCCGACGCCGGCTCGTTCCTCAGAGACTATTATGCCGTCCGTCAAAAGCCGGATCCCAAGACCGCCGAGAAGAGCGCCGCGCGGTGCTTCCTCCAGTTGTTCGCGGAGGTCAAGACCCTGAACTCCCCCTAACCCCCTGCCCCGTTAACCATGAAACATCTTTTCCTTTCCGTTCTGTTCGCCGGTCTGACCCTGCATAGCCTCGCCGAGAACTGGCCGGCCTGGCGCGGCCCGCGCGGCGACAGCACCAGCCTCGAAACCAACGCCCCCATTCAGTGGGAGGTTGCCTCCAACACCACCTGGACAGCCACCGTGCCCGGCATCGGGCACGCGTCGCCGATCGTCTGGGGCGACCGCATTTTCACGGTAACCTGCCTTCCCGGAGAAGCTGGATCGAGTGCTCCTGTGCTTCGATCGGGCGACGGGTCAACTGCTGTGGCAGCAAACGGTTGTCCATGGGCCGTTGGAAGCGATCCACAAGGAAAACAGCTACGCATCGGCCACGCCCGCCACGGACGGACAGCGCGTCTATGTCACCTTCCGCGTGGGCGATGATCTCGTGGTGGCCGCGCACAATTTCGCGGATGGAAAACAGCTCTGGCTCGTACGGCCGGGCACGCACGTCGGGGAATGGGGTTTCAGCAACGAGCCCATCTTGTTTGGCGACAAGGTCCTGTTCGACGGCGACGGCAAAGGGGATTCCTTTTTGATCGCCCTGGGCCGGGAGGACGGCCGAACCCTGTGGCGGGTCGACCGCGCCCATAAGGGGATTAGCTACGCGGCGCCGTTCGTGCGCGAGATGGCCGGACGGCTTCAACTGGTGCAATGCGGCGACCGCTGTGTCACGGCCTTCGATCCGGACAACGGCAAGGCAATCTGGACGGTGGACGGTCCGTCACAGGAATTTGCCGCCACCCCCTTTTACAGCGAGAAGGCTGGGCTCGTGTTTATCAGCAGCAGTTGGCCCGACTGCCACCTGATGGCCATCAAGCCCAACGGCGAGGGGAACGTCACCAAAACCCACGTCGTTTGGCAGGACAAAAAAGGCGCGCCGTACATCCCCTCCCTCATCGTGGCCGATGATCTGCTCTTCAGCATTAACCCCACCGGAACGGCGTACTGCTACGAAGCGGCCACCGGCAAAGTTTGCTGGCAGGAACCGCTGGGCCGGCATCACGCCTCGCCGGTCTTGATGGCCGGCCGGTTGTATTTCATCAATGACAAAGGCGAGATCAACGTCATCAAACCCGGCCCCACCTTCAATCGCGTCGCCAAATACGACTTGGGCGAGCCCTGCTACGCCTCACCCGCCATCAGCGGCGGCCAGGTGTTCCTGAGAGGATTCAAGCACCTGTTCTGCCTGGGCCGGCCGTCCACCGCCCCGGTGGCGCCGCTCAAAGGGCTCTGAGCCGCGCGAACGCCTCCAGGGCGACTTCGCGCGCGATCGCATGGCTGACGATGGGCCTGGGATAAGTTTGTCCCAGGCTAATCTCCGCCCGTGTGAGCACCGCCGCGGGCGCTTTCCAGGGCTGATGGACCCATTCGTCGGAGAGCCGGCGCCAACTCGGGACACCACGCCCGCACGTAATCCCCCTGCGGATCAAATTTTTCGCCCTGGCTTACGGGGTTGAAGATGCGGAAATAGGGTGCGGCGTCCGCTCCACAACCCGCCGTCCACTGCCACCCGAGGGTGTTTTGCGCCAGGTCGGCATCCACCAGCGTGTCCCAAAACCACCGGGCGCCCTCGGTCCATGAAATCATGAGGTCTTTCACCAGAAACGAGGCGACGATCATGCGCACGCGATTGTGCATCCAGCCCGTGGTCCATAATTCGCGCATCCCGGCGTCGACGATCGGATAGCCGGTGCGCCCCTTCTGCCAGGCTGCCAGCAGCGCGGCATCCTCGCGCCAGGGGAACCGCTCAAAACTGGCTCGCAAGGGCTGGCCAGTGGTCTTGGGGAAATGATAAAGCAGATGGTGGGCGAATTCGCGCCAGCCCACCTCCGTCAGGAATGGCGACCCGCGCCAATCCGGCAAGACCGCAAGACCGGCCCGCGTCCCTTGGCCACCGCCTCCAGCCCCTGGTTGTGCGGTGTTCCTGGTTGCCGTTGCGGAGGCCGTGCCCGCTGCCGCCTGGCGCCGGAGCGCGTGCCAGATTTGGCGCGGCCCAATTTCTCCGAAGTGCAGGTGGGGTGACAACCGTGAGGTGCCGGTCCGGTCGGGCCGGTTGCGGTTCTCGCCGTAGTCTGATGCCCCGTTGAGCAGGAAGCGCTGGAGTTGAGCCAGCGCGCCCGCTTCGCCCGGACTCCAAGCGGCCCGCAACCCTCCCGCCCAGGGAATTCTCGGTGCCAATCCCAACGCGTCGGGATGCAGGCACTCCGGCCAGTGTTCGGGCGCCGCCCATCTGCGTGGGGCGGCCATCGGCTCGGTTGGCTCGGGCTCCCGCAGACACTGTTTCCAAAACGGCGTAAAGACCTGGAATGGCTTGCCGCTTTGATTGCGAATGCTTCCGGGCTCGT
>TBL_comb47_HYPODRAFT_10004410_pt1 | contig 16190 bp, 17 predicted proteins | sample TroBogypolimnion_40_FD_10682 | JGI IMG/M metagenome (IMG submission 10682)
AAGCCGGGATGATCTCGTTAACCAATAACCCTGGCAAAACTATAAGCGCCAGTACAACTGCCGCTGATTTCTCACTCGCTGCATAAGCGATAGAAATCCGTTAGACCGAGTGAGCCTTCGACTCGGAGCCTAGCGTCGCTAGAGGGCTTACCTTGATGCAATGTTGCGGGTGCATCCGGGGAAACTAACTGCAAATGAGTTCGTTGACTACATGTTCGCGTGAGAGTCAGGACTGAGAATACGTTTAGCGGACTACGCTCGTAGAAGCTCTGTGTCAATGCTAGAGGACCCGGGTTCGATTCCCGGCACCTCCACAAAATGCGAGGCAGAAAGAATGGCAACATTTTCTCTGCCTCGCGAGGCTCATGCCTTCGGATGAGCCAGATCATGCCTTCGGATGAGCCAGATCATGCCTTCGGATGAGCCAGATCATGCCTTCGGATGAGCCAGATCATGCCTTCGGATGAGCCAAGAGAAAATTAACCAATTTAGTTGCAAAATCTGATGCCAACGTCGGAACATGGTGACCACCAGCGACCGACCATAGTTCTACCGTGGTCTTGTTCGCACAACCAAAGTAGTCACTGACCGTTGTTTCATTACCCGGGATGCTGCTTTCAATATTGATTTTAGTCGGTGATGTATTCGGTTTTGCGCTGCACTTATCTAACTTCGCCCAGTCGGCAATTGTTTCTGCAGCTCCCGGATAGGGAGCCACAAGGGCCCCTCCCAGGTAGGCGATCGTCTCGTCAGCGGTTCCCCAGATCTGTAGCACTGTTATGGGCTGGCTTGGTTTACACATCGATTGATCTTTATACGTGGCTCCAGCAAAACTGGCGATTGCAGCGATTCGATCAGAATCGCTGCAAGCCATGTGATGAGACATGAAGCCACCATTGGAGTGACCCACAACGTAGATACGCTTTTGATCAACGCTATATTTCTTCGATACTGAGTTGATGATGCTCATGATGTAAGCCTCATCGTCCACTTTTGATCCATAAAAGTTGCAACAAGCCGGAGTTGCATTCCAGAATTGCAGACCGTTGTTATCTAGCGAACCATCGGGGGCAACGTAAAGAATTCCCCGTGCATCTGCGACTGGTCCCAATTTCAAATATTTCTCGGTGTCAGCTCCTGAGGAGGTATATCCGTGAAGGGCGATGATTAACGGCGCAGGATTGGACTTGCTGTAGAGAGATGGCACCTGAAGTTTGAATGGTCGAGAACCCGGAAAATTAACTACCTTTGCTTTCGTCGAAGCTACTTTAGGAGTCGACTTTGCGATCGAGGCCTGGGAATTCGTTGAGGCAGCGTTAGAAAAAGCTGTACCTGGGATCGCCACGATCATCGTTATCGTGACGATCGTGGCGAGTAAACGGCGCACTAGCGACCCTCTAATTCTTCTTAAGCAAATCCCGAATTTCACGCAGTAGTAATACATCTTCTGGTTCGGGAGCTGGAGCGGCTTCAGATTCCAAGTGGCGGCGATGTGCGCTGATTCGATTTATGGGTAGAACAATGAAGAAGTAGAGAACGGCGGCGATGATTAAGAAGTTTACGATGGCATTGAGAAATGCAGCCCAATCAAAGGCAACTCCGTGAATAATGAAGGCACCGCCGTGAATACCTCCACCACCAAATACTTGGATGAGGGGCTGAATAAATGATTTTGTTAATTGGGTAACGATCCCGGTGAAGGCAGCGCCAACCACAACAGCGATAGCGAGGTCGATGACATTTCCCCGAAGAATGAACTCTTTAAATCCTTTTAACATTGTGGCTCCTTTTGCGCTGATTCAAGAAATACAGATTAAGGGCATTGAATAGTTGTAAGAGTTAGATTCTGTATCCGCCCTACCGAAACAGATTCTTACCTTGGGAATATTAACGGGAATTCTTAAAGATTTTGCTTTGAATGGTGGGTATGGACAGAGAAGGGTATGGACAGAGAAGGGTATGGACAGAGAAGGGTATGGACAGAGAAGGGTATGGACAGAGAAGGGTATGGACAGAGAAGGGTATGGACAGAGAAGGGTAAGGAGAGAGCTCGCCTAGGCGATTTCGTCGATCCGCCGAGCCTCTAACCGAAACTGTTTTCCCTCGGGAGAAGTCCACTCGCACGAGCCATCCGCATAAGAGAGTAATTTCCAACCGCCATGAGTCTTCATCCGGTGATGGCGCCGGCAGAGGAGTCCGAGATTTTCTTGAGATGTTTCGCCTCCTTTTTCCCAAGGAATCGCATGATCAATGTCGCAAACACGTGCGGGCTGTCTACACCCCGGGAATCGGCATCTTCGATCTCGCGCGACAATAAAGTCAACCAAAGCTTGAGGGGGTTCATATGTGAGCCGTCCATAATCGAGGAGATTTCCAGAGATCGGATCGGTGATAAATCGCCGCCACTTTGCATCACTAGCCAGAGTTCTTGCTACCGACGCAGGAATTTCTCCATAACCCGCCAAAAGTCCTGGGTTCTCGTTGAGACCGAGGAAGGTGGGTAGATCCAGGGTTAAGTTTAAAGTGACGGGGCGACCATGTGCCAGATTTTGATCCGAAGAATTCACTAAGAATTGTTCAGCAATATTCGCGAGAGCATCGGCGCGAAGCTGGTCAAGTGTCAACGGTTCGATGTTGGCAACAATGAAGTCGGGAAGCGGATCGTGATCGCCGCGAGAGGAGAGTGGCGAAGCATTTGCCATCACAGCCGCCATATTCTTGTCACGATTTGCTCGAGCCAACTTATCGATCGCCAACCAGACCGATTGGGCTTCAGATGCGGGGAGTAGCGCCATGATCTGCGCCATTCCATATGGCTGTGGGGTGATGGTCACGCGACGAGCTTGGGCAGCCTGCGATACTCCAACTTCAAATTCCACCGGATCCATCTTCGCCACGATACTTCTGACTTTATGAGTGACTTGAGCTGGAGTGTGAAATTCTGAATAGGCGATGGCTGTAGCTTCCAAATATTTAAGTTGATCTGGGTCTATACCGCGACGCAGAAGTGCCGAACTCTCTTTAGCGATAACCGTAGCTTGAGCACTGGATATTTCACCGTTGGCCAACGCGGTACATGTTGCCGGCAGATGTTGTGTCAGCACTCGGGCAACATCGATTCTGGACTGGGCAGTCACCGGAGCCAAGTTGAGTGCGCTGGCGATCTCTTCGCGCTGCGGGTCATCGACATCTGAGTAATTTCCCCGATCTGCACTTGGCTCCGAGCCCGCAACTGCCACGATCGCAATCTGCATAAGCGCTTGTAACCACCCACCCTGTCTTTCGAGGGCTGCCAGGTAATCAACGCGACCAGAGGTGTTAAGTGAATTGGGATCGATCTTGATGAGTTCGACGAGTACGTCGATACCAGGAGTTTGCTCGAGCAAATCCTTTGTGCGCTCTTCGTTCATGAGTTAATTCTTGGGGAGGGGTCTGACAATCGCTTCGGAAAATTAGGAGATTCGAAAGGTTCTGTGGATAACGGATAGTAGGAGTCGTGCAGGTAGGAGTCGTGCAGGTAGGAGTCGTGCAGGTAGGAGTCGTGCAGGTAGGAGTCGTGCAGGTAGGAGTCGTGCAGGTAGGAGTCGTGCAGGTAGGAGTCGTGCAGGTAGATGGCAGGCGCAAATTCATGGATGGATTGACTCGGGAATGCGCCGATTCCTTTTTGGGTTCTATACTTGTGTTAGTTGAATTTTCAATCACCAGAGATAGGCGTGTGCCATGCCAGCAGTAACAGTTAGCGACCTAACCGTCCTGCCTCGTGTAGCGGCTGACCCACAGGGCAAGGTGCGGCGTGTAAAGAGCGTTACAACAGCCCCACAAGGTTTTGAAGGAGAAGGCTTCCCGGTTCGTCGCGCCTTCGCCGGAGTCGATATGGCCGACCTAGATCCATTCATCCACCTCGATCAAATGGGTGAAGTTGAATACGCACCCGGCGAGCCAAAGGGAACCCCCTGGCATCCACACCGCGGATTTGAAACTGTTACTTACATTATTGATGGAATCTTTGACCACAAAGATAATCACGGCGGTGGCGGAACCATCACTAATGGCGACACTCAGTGGATGACTGCCGGCGCAGGAATTTTACATATCGAAACTCCACCCGAACACCTCGTTCTTAGTGGTGGCTTGTTTCACGGTTTTCAACTCTGGGTAAATCTTCCGGCAGCGAAGAAATGGTCACAGCCCGCTTATCAAGATATTCGCGCCATGATGTTTCACTTTTAACAACATCCGATGGTGGCGCACTGCTTCGTGTAATCGCAGGTGAAGTCGCCGGTCACGCCGGTCCCGGCTCGACGCAAACCCCCATAACAATGGTGCACGCAACACTTGCACCCGGTGCAGAACTACGCCTGCCATGGCGCGCTGATTACAACGCCCTTGTTTATACGCTCAACGGCCACGGCACAGTTGGCGAAGGAGCTCAACCCGTAAAGATGGGTCAGCTTGCGGTACTCGTCGACGGTTCAACTCTGGTTATTAAAGCCGGTCAAATTCAAGAGTCGCGCTCGCCTTCCATGGATGTACTTATTCTCGGGGGAGAGCCAATCCGCGAAACCGTGGCATGGATGGGGCCATTCGTTATGAATACCAAAGCCGAAGTTATTCAGGCTTTCGAAGATTTCCAGAAAGGTGTACTGGGGACCATTCCAGCAGAGCACGTTGCTCCTGCAAAAGCGGAAGATATTGCTGGGATTCATAACACTCCCAAGGAAGTTCAAGAGAGTTAATCTCCAAACGAAGTTCCACCAACTAGATGAGGAAACAAAGTGCCACAGTTATTTGATCCGATCGTTATCCGCGGCCTCGAAATTAAAAATCGCGCATGGGTTAGCCCAATGTGCCAGTACTGTGCAAAAGATGGAATCGTCGGTGAATGGCACCATGTTCACCTTGGTAGCTTTGCAAGCGGGGGAGCCGGTTTAATCATCGCTGAAGCTAGTGGCGTTGTTGCCGAAGGACGTATCTCCATCGGTTGCCCTGGACTCTATAACGAGGCACAGGTCGCCGCATGGACGCCCATCACAGAGTTTGCGCATTCAATGGGAGCCAAAATTGGAATCCAGTTGGCGCACGCTGGCAGAAAAGCCGGAACTGCCCTTCCCGGTTCTGATCACTTGATGGCAACCGCAGAAGAGGGTGGCTGGCAAGCAGTCGCGCCTAGCGCAATTGCATTCGAGGGTTATGCAGTTCCTCATGCCCTCACCGTTGAAGAAATTCATGAATTGGTGAAAGAATTTGGCGCAGCAGCAAAGCGCGCCATAAAAGCCGGATTCGATCTCGTTGAAATTCATGCAGCTCATGGTTACCTACTCCACGAGTTCTACTCTCCACTTTCAAACCAACGTACCGATGAATATGGTGGCGATTTCGAAGGTCGCGTCCGTTTCCTCAAAGAGGTAGTTCAAGAGGTTCGCGCCAGTATCGGCGAGAGCGTCCCGCTCTTTGTTCGCATTTCTGCTTCGGACTGGACTGAGGGTGGTTGGACAATCGAAGATTCGGTGCGCTTAGCCAATGAATTAATCCCACTCGGCGTTGATCTGATTGATACATCAAGTGGCGGCAACGTTCCCAACGCGAAGATCGCCGTTGGCCCGGGCTACCAAGTGGCGTTCTCGGAAGCAATCAAACGCAAATCAGCTATGAAAACTTCTGCAGTCGGAATGATCACTGATCCAGTTCAAGCTAATACCATCATCGAATCAGGCCAAGCCGATGCGGTCATGCTTGCTCGCGAGTTCCTGCGCAATCCGCGCTGGCCGCTACATGCAGCCCATGTACTCGGCGCCGAAATCAAGTGGCCAGCGCAGTTAGTGCGCGGCAAGCTCTAGAGAGCCTTTAGCGCACTCACGACCTTGGTCAATGAATCCTTAGCATCGCCAAATAGCAACGTGGTCTTTGGATCGTAAAGAAGTTCGTTCTCGATGCCGGCGAATCCTGGGCGCATAGAGCGTTTGAGGAAGATGACGTTTCCTGCCGATGCAACATCCAAGATTGGCATACCATAAATTGGGCAGCCTGGGGATGTCTTTGCAGCTGGGTTCACAACATCGTTTGCGCCAACGACGAGCACAACATCGGTCTGTGGGAAGGTCGGATTGACCTCATCCATCTCGACGAGTTGCTCGTAAGGAACATTCGCTTCAGCTAGGAGTACGTTCATGTGCCCTGGCATACGACCGGCAACAGGGTGGATACCGTAAGCAACATCGACGCCCTTTGAAGTTAGCAAGTCAGCGAGTTCGCGCACGGTGTGCTGTGCCTGAGCCACAGCTAAACCAAATCCAGGAACGATAACGACGCGTTGTGCGTAGTTGAGCAAGATCGCAACATCATCTGGTGAACCAGATTTAACGGAACGAGCCTCTCCACCTTCAACGGCAGCCTGAGGTTTCGCAGTAAATGCACCGAAGAGCGTTCCAAAGAGCGAACGACCCATAGCGGCAGCCATCAAGCGAGTGAGGATGGTTCCTGATGCACCAACGAGTGTTCCGGCAACGATCAAGAGCGTTGATTGGAGAACATATCCGCTAGCAGCAACGGTGAGACCGGTGAAAGCGTTGAGTAGTGAGATGACGATTGGAACGTCAGCGCCACCAACTGGAAGTACGAAGAGAACACCGAATAGCAGTGCAAGAACAGCCATAACGGCCAACGAGGTATTGCCCATCGAGTGAATTACCCACTCGGCCGCGCCCAAGGTTCCAAGCAATGTTCCGGCAATAACAAAGCGCCCACCAGGGAATACAACGGGACGGGTTGTCATAATCTCTTGTAACTTCAAGAAGGTTATGATCGAACCAGAGAAAGAGATACATCCGACGATTACAGTAAATACTGTTGCCACAACTTCAGCGGTACTAGCGCCAGATCCCAGTTTTAAGTATTCAACGATTGCTACGAGCGCAGCAGCGCCACCACCGACACCATTAAAGAGTGCAACTAGCTGTGGCATCTGCGTCATCTGAATCTTGCGAGCGGCAGGAACACCGACAAGCACCCCAAATCCAATAGCGCCTAGGATCCACCACTTGTGTTGGTGAGTCATTCCTGGAGCCCAGAAGACGAGGTCAGTTGCAACGAATGCGCCGGCGGCGCCGATCAAGTTTCCGCGGCGAGCAGATTTAGGAGATGACAGACCTTTTAGGGCCATGATGAAACAGACTGAAACAGCGAGAATCAATACGCCATAAAGGTTTGTATTCACTTGGACTCACCTCCAGCAACTTCTGCATCCTTTTTGACGCGAGGTTTGCCTTTGAACATCTCAAGCATGCGATCGGTAACCACAAATCCACCAACCATATTGATTGTTGCAAGCACGACCGCAGCGATACCAAGACCTAATTGCAGGTTACTATCAGCGTGATCGGTAACTGTGATGGCACCAACCAAGATGATTCCGTGAATGGCGTTGGCACCTGACATCAGTGGAGTGTGAAGTGTCGTAGAAACCTTTGATACCACCTCAAATCCGATGAAGACAGATAGAACGAAGATTGATAACCAGACTAAATTGCTACTCATTTACTTAGCTCCCTTGCGATTTTCGCCATTCATCGTGACGGTAGCGGCTTCAATGATTTCATCTTCAAAGTTTGGAACAACCTGTCCCTCTTTGACCATCAAGAGTAAGAGGTTGACGACGTTACGTGAGTAGAGCATCGATGCGTGGAATGCGAGTTGGCTTGGAACATCCTTACCACCCCACATACGAACACCATTTGCAGTGGTAACTATCTCGCCAGGCTTGGTACCTTCAACGTTACCGCCAGTTTCGGCAGCGAGGTCAACGACTACCGAGCCAGGTGCCATGGCAGCGATCATCTCTGCTGTGACAAGGCGTGGTGCGGGACGACCCGGAACTGCGGCCGTAGTAATAAGTACATTGGCAGCAGCAATATATGGTGTCAAAAGTTCGCGTTGCTTAGCTGCCCGATCTTCGGTCATCTCACGGGCGTATCCGCCAGTGCCTTCAAGAGCTTCAAGCTCGAGAGTGATGAACTTGGCGCCCATCGATTTCACTTCATCGGCAGAGGCAGGTCGTACATCGTATGCACTCACCACGGCGCCAAGACGCTTCGCGGTAGCAATCGCTTGCAGACCAGCGACGCCGGCTCCTAGAACGACGACATTGGCGGGAGTGACTGTTCCTGCTGCCGTCATCAAGAGTGGGAAGAATCGAGGAGAGAGTTCGGCGCCAACGAGCACCGCTTTGTATCCCGCGCAGAGAGCTTGTGATGTGAGAGCATCCATCGACTGCGCACGTGAAATACGCGGCACCAGTTCGAGGGAGATCGCTGTAACGCTTGCCGCAACCGCTGCTTCGATTGAATCGACGGCAGTGGTTGGAGATAAGAATGAGATAGTAATAGCACCCTTTTTAAGCGACTTCATCGCATCGGGCGTCAGTGGTTGTACCGATAGAACGACATCGGCATCACTGATGATATTTCCGCTCCTGACGGTTGCACCGGCCGCAGTAAATTGCGCATCTGAAAATTCAGCTGCGACTCCTGCACCGGATTCAATAACGACTTCAAGTCCAGCTTTAGTCAGCTTAGAAATGATGTCAGGGACTAGGGCGACTCGCTTTTCGCCAGGTCTAGTTTCTTTCGGGACGGCTACACGCATGGCGTTAATCTAGCGAGCGCGACAAGCAAATAGTAGGCATAACACTGCAAAACCGAGTTAAAACCTACTTAAAAAGTGTTCCCACTCAATTCACCGCGGACTAAGTGATATAAAATAGCCTGAATTGTTGTGCGACGGTGATATGCCTCACGCCAGATGACCGACCTCTTGCCATCTATCACTTCTGCTGCTACCTCTTCACCGCGGTGGGCTGGCAGGCAATGCATGAATATGGCATCAGGTGCAGTTAGCCCCATGAGATTCTCTGTCACAGCAAATGGTGCAAGAGCTTTCAGCTTGGCAGCTCTCTCTGATTCTGGATCTCCCATAGACATCCAAACATCGGTATAGAGAACACTGGCGCCCTTTGCCGCCTCCTCTGGATCGGTCAAGACTTCTATCTTCGCACCAGTCTTTGCCGCGATCGCGCGCGCAACATCAACAGCTACTTGATCAGGTAAGTAATTGCCGCCAGGAGTTGCAACAACGACATGGGCTCCCATGATTGCACCCATTGTTAGCCAAGCATGCGCCATATTATTTCCGTCACCTACGTAGGTGAATTTGCGTCCAGAGATATCTTTTCCAAATGTTTCACGGATGGTCACCCAATCCGCGAGAAGTTGGGTCGGATGATCATCATCGGTTAATCCATTGATCACAGGAATCGTTGAGTTGGCACCCAGTTCGTCCACATCGGATTGTTTAAAAGTTCGGATGATCAGGGCTGATGCATATCCACTTATGACTCGAGCGGTATCTGCAATGGTTTCACCACGGCCGATTTGTAAATCATCACCGCGAATGAAGATGGGTGTTCCACCCAAATGTGCTACAGCGGTCTCAGAGGCTAGGCGAGTACGTGTAGATGGTTTGGTCATATAGATGGCGACGGTTCGATTGGCCAGCGCGGTATTGGCCAAGTGTGGCTTGACCGCAAAATCCGCAGCGGTATCAAGTAATAGCTCGACATCAGCGCGGGAGAGGTCGGCGGTACGCAGGAGATCCTTCATTACGTAATCGTAGGCGATAACATTAGGGTTATGAGAAACCCATTCGCCCCCTCCCGTGGTGAGCCGATTGGGATAGGCGGCACAGATACCCTCGAGGAAGAGCGTTTATCACCTACCGATGCGGGTGATCACGAGCGCTTCTCGCACTATGTCCGTAAAGAGAAGATCACCGAAGCTATGGTGAGCGGGAAACCGGTGCGCGCACTCTGCGGCAAGAAGTGGGTCCCCAGTCGGGACCCTGAAAAATTTCCCATCTGCCCTACTTGTAAAGAGATATTCGACGGATTGAAGAAAGAGTGAGACCCAAGAGGTCTGCGCTCCTTTCAAAGGTAGGTGCCGCGCTCGCGGCGATGATTCTCAGTTCTACTGTTTCGATCTCTCATGCGGCAGGAACAGCGAGCCCTTCTCCTTCTGCAGCCCCCTGCCCCACTGCGACTCCGACGCCCAGTCCGACTCCAAGCCCCACTCCAAACCCGATAACTTTGCCATCTCCTTCCGCGACGCCAACCTCAACACCAAACGCGCCACAGATTCCTCCACCGCGGAAGATATTGACCGGCTGGATTCCTTATTACTCCATGAAGACAGCACTGCCTTCAGCAATTCTCAACGCCGATTTAATTCAACAGGTATCACCTTTTTGGTATTCGCTAAAAGATCAGAACACAATTGCGGATCTATATACGCCGGCGAATCCCAGCGTTCTCATGTGTATTCCTTTGCAGTCCATGAAGGATGCTGGATTTAAAGTAATCCCCACTATTACCGACGGTACCGATGTCGATCCCAAGACCGGCAAAATTTCTCAAATGGTCTTATCCAATCTTTTGGCTGATCCGATTTCCCGTAAAAACATTGTCAATGTCATCGTTAATTTAGTCGTGAACAATAATTTTGACGGTATTGACCTGGACTTCGAGAATTTTGCATTTGTGGATCCAGTTACGACGTGGCCGACTACACAAACGCGGTGGGTGCAATTTATTTCTGATTTATCTACAGCGTTACATGGGCAGGGAAAAGTCCTTTCTATAACGACGCCACCTCTCTTCGATCCTGCTTCAGGCAAGAAGGGGTACTACGTATTTGCCTGGTCACAGATTGCATCGATGATCGATCAATTGCGCATCATGGCCTATGACTATTCGACGAGTAGCCCGGGGCCAATCGGTCCTTTGCTCTGGACAACGAACGCAGTTACGTATGCGGTCTCGGTCGTACCCGCTTCAAAAATTTATATTGGAATTCCCGGCTACGGTCGAGACTGGGTAACTAAGGTGATCGGAACGTGTCCGACTCTTCCTATTAATTACACCAAAGCTGTGGCGCCAGGAGTTGTTGGAACAGTCGTTATGCATGATGTCGCCGCACTTGCGGCAACGTATGGAGCAACGCCAACCTATAACCAGACCTTTGGGGAATCATCGTTTACCTATCAAAAGGTCTACAACGGAACGCTTACCAACGGATCCCTCACCACGTGTACTGCTTATCGCACAGTCTGGTACCAAGATGCACAGAGTTTTACTGCTCGCGCAAACCTGGTATCGCAGTATCGCTTAGGTGGACTTTCGGAGTGGACTCTTGGCATGGAAGATCCGAGCGCTTCGCAAGCAGTGCGCGTCGTTGCACTTTCGATCGCTCCTGACACAGTTGCGGCATCCTTAACAGCGGATTCGTTGAACGTCCCGTATGGAACTCCATCCCACGTCATCGGAAAATTCACGCGTGCCGATAAGAGTCCTTTGGTTGGAGTTCCCGTGCACTTAATGACCCAGGTAAATGGCGGAGTCTGGACACAGGTAGATGGTGTCACGGACAGTAATGGAACCTATGAGGTGACGCTGCAACTCACGCAGAGCACCAATATCCAGATGTCCACCGATCTAACTTATGAACGACTCAAGGGCGAAACGCCAATCATCGCAATTAATGTCAATCGAATACTTACCTGGAGCATCCCCGCTTCCATAAAAGCTGGAATCCCGTATCCCGTCACAGCTCAGGTCATTCCAGCGATCGGCGGGGTAACGGTCTCGCTCAGTAATGGTGCGACTGCTCTGACAGATGTAACTGGCAAGGCGACATTTACAATTAGCAACAACGTAAGCGGTTTCACGCCATACCGGTTGAGCATTGCTTCCGATCAAAACTTCGCGGCGGTGCAGACGCCATTTGTGATTGTCTGGGTTCGCTAGTTATCATTTCACCGAATAATCGAGGAGGGGATCACGATGGCAACTGACACAATGGCCGAATCTGATCTCGATATTTCCCAACTCGTTGATAAGCCATGGGTAACGATCGTTTGGGATGACCCCGTCAATTTGATGAGTTATGTAACATATGTATTTATTAAGTTATTTGGGTTTACGCCCGAAAAGGCTAATGCACTCATGATGCAAGTTCATAATGAAGGACGGGCTGCGGTTTCAACGGGTTCTCGTGAAGAGATGGAACGCGACGTGCAGCGATTGCACGAACATGGCCTCTGGGCCACCCTCCAACGTGATGACAAGATTTAGTAGGGCGCTGCGATGTCAGAATTTTTGCGCAATGGCAACTTATTTTCATTAGATCTCTCCATTGATGAAGCACATATTCTTATTAATTTGGTGGAGCAACTTCTTGAATTGCTGGGCGAGGGGGATTTCAATCACCACTACGACGAGAGCGATCCTTTTGCGCAGTTAATGTCGCAACTTAAGGCAGCCCCCGATGAAATCACGGTCCCAGAAGATTCTGTTTTATTGCGACTGTTGCCCAATGCCTATGCTGATCCAGAGGCGGCGGCAGATTTTAGGCGTTATACCGAGCCGACCCTCCGTGGACAGAAACAACGCACTCTCAAAGAGGTTCGCGCCGCCTTGGAAATTATCGTCGATGAAGATCGCGCCGGCGTCGTTGAAGATCTCGACAGTGAAATTTGGCTGATGGCCATTAATGACCTACGCCTTGCTTTATCCGTGCGACTGGAAATCAATCCAGATTCCTTCGATATCTTTGAAGCGCTCTCAGATAATGATCCACAGAAAGCGATATATGCCGTGTATTTCTGGCTCGGTTGGTTGCAGACGAGCCTGCTCAACCTCCTAACGGGCGGGTAGACTTACCGAGTGTCGCAACCCTCATCCACAGCCCCGATCGGAATCTTCGATTCTGGCTTAGGTGGTCTCACTGTTGCACGAGCCATCATCGATCAACTTCCTGGTGAGTCAATTATCTACGTTGGTGACAATGCCAGAGGCCCTTATGGTCCACGCCCCCTGGCTGAAGTTCGCTCATTTGCCTTAGAAATTTTAGATGAATTGGTCGCTGCAGGAGTGAAAGCGATTGTTATCGCCTGTAACACGGCGAGCTCTGCCATGTTGCGCGATGCGCGTGAGCGGTACGAAATTCCTGTACTCGAAGTGATTCAACCAGCAGCGCGTCGCGCAGTCTCTGCGACTCGTTCAGGGCGCGTTGGTGTGATTGGAACAAACGCCACAATCGAATCTGGCGCTTATCTAGATTCTTTCGCAGCGGCTCCTCATCTTTCTATAACTTCTGTTGCCTGCCCTGCCTTCGTAGAATTTGTAGAACGGGGTGAAACATCGGGGCCTGCAATCACGGCAATCGCTCGCGAGTACCTTCGACCCCTTATTGAAGCCGACGTTGATACCTTGGTTTTAGGGTGCACTCATTATCCACTTCTCACCGGCGTAATCTCATATGTAATGGGGGACGAGGTCACCTTGGTGTCCAGCGCAGAAGAAACTGCTAAAGATTTGTATCGCACTCTTGTCGAGAAAGATCTACTCAACGTTTCTGGAGCTCCGACCTACAAGTTCGTTGCCACCGGTGATGTAGATTCCTTTAATAAACTAGCCCGCCGATTCCTCGGCCCTGAAGTACATAGCGTCGAAGGAGCAATATAAGTGAGTAGTCGTATTGATAACCGTGGGGCCGATCAACTCCGTCCAATTACATTTACCCGCAATTGGCTTAAGAATGCTGAAGGATCTGTCCTAGTTGAGTTTGGAAATACTCGCGTACTCTGCGTTGCGTCATTTACACCAGGAGTTCCACGTTGGTTAACCGGTAAAGGACAGGGTTGGGTGACGAGCGAATATGCGATGTTGCCACGTGCCACTCATACTCGCTCTGATCGTGAGAGCGTCAAAGGAAAACTGGGCGGACGTACTCAAGAAATCTCTCGTCTCGTCGGTCGCTCACTACGCGCCGTAGTAGATACCCGCGCCCTCGGAGAAAACACGATTGTTATTGACTGCGATGTTTTGCAAGCAGATGGCGGAACTCGTACCGCTGCTATTACTGGGGCATATGTAGCGCTTGCAGATGCAATTACTTGGGCAAAGGGCAAGGGTCACATCATCGCTGATCGCCAACCACTGCGTCAGTCAGTAGCCGCCGTCAGCGTTGGAATAATCAAAGGCGTTCCCATGCTCGACCTCTGTTATGAGGAGGATGTCGACGCCGATACCGATATGAATATTGTTTGTACGGGGGATGGAAACTTCGTAGAGGTCCAAGGAACTGCCGAAGGCGTGCCCTTTGACCGAGCGCTCTTAAATCAACTCTTGGATCTCGGCGTAGCTGGCTGCGCGCAGCTGACACGTCTTCAAGCCGCCGCTCTGGCTTAACGCACCTGCAGTTATGACGCAAGAGAAGAAGGTGGTTTTAGCCACCAGGAACCTAGGCAAGGTAAAAGAGTTCGAGCGGATGTTGCAGAGTGCCCACCTCGATATTCACGTGCTGGGCTTACGTGACTTTCCCGATATGCCAGATGTAGAAGAAACAGGCAGCACCTTCGCCGAAAACGCGCTACTCAAAGCCCAACAAATTTCGGAGTTCACCGGACTTCCTGCCCTGGCTGATGACAGCGGACTTTGCGTCGATGCGCTGGGGGGAGCTCCAGGAATCTTCTCTGCTCGCTGGGCGGGTTCTCATGGCGATGACAGAGCTAATGTGGAAAAGGTGCTTCGCCAGCTCGTTGAAATGGATGCTCCTAACCGCGGCGCATGCTTTAGATGCGCTGTCGCATTGGTAGTTCCGAGCAATCACCCATCTGGGTTGCACGAGGTTTTGCAGATCGGCGAGATGGTAGGGGAGCTGGCACTAGAGCCACGTGGCACTAATGGATTTGGATATGACCCACTATTCGTGCCCCTTGGATATAGCCAAACCACAGCCGAATTGCCCCCAGAAGTGAAGGACCGAATTAGCCACCGAGGGCAGGCCCTTGCAGCGATCTTGCCAGAGATAGTTCGCCTGATTTAGCTTCTTATCCCATGAAGTGGGCGTGGAGTACTAAGAAGTTCAATTTTTCTAAGGTACGATTTTGGCATTAGTTCAACCCATCCCGATCAGAACATGGATCACTTTTAACCGAGGAGTCACCCGTGGCCGTCAAAAAGACCGCTAAGAAATCAGCCGCTAAGAAGGCCCCTGCCAAAAAAACTTCAGCTAAAAAAGTAGCGAAGAAGGCAACCGTTAAGAAGGCAACCGTTAAGAAGGCAACCGTTAAGAAGGCAACCGTTAAGAAGATTGCTGCTAAAAAGGTAGCCAAGAAAGTCGCCAAGAAGGCTCCCGCTAAAAAGGTAGCCAAGAAAGTCGCCAAGAAGGCTCCCGCTAAAAAGGTAGCCAAGAAAGTCGCCAAGAAGGCTCCCGCTAAAAAGGTAGCCAAGAAAGTCGCCAAAAAGGCAACTGCAAAGAAGATTGCTAGTCGCATTGTGATTCCTGCCGTTCCATCGCGCAGATCTTCTACTTCTTCCGCGCCGACTTCCTCTGTAGTTTCAGTTGACTCCGCAATCAACACATCAACTCCTGTCGCTCCGGTCGCGCCTGTCGCCTCAGTCGCTCCTAAGACTCCAGTTCAAAATCAAAAGTCTTCATCCCGCGTTGTTCTCGCCGTTATTGTTGGCGTGGTGTTGATCGCAGTCTTGGTGGTAGCTCGTAACCACAAGGCAGCCACTGATATTTCCGCGACCCCTGCCACACCTGCAGCAACTGCTGCGGCAACGCCAAGCGATACTTCAATGACGTCACTTACTCCCGCCCCTGGTTCTAGCTCAAGTGAAACCACGGCGACCGGAACTGTAATTACCACGGCTCCAAGTACCGCGACTGCAGCGACCGATTTGGCTCCTGTTGGAATCGTTGCGCACTACACCGCAACGGGCGCAACAATCTTCTGGTACCCAGCAACGGGAGCTACTGGATTGACGACATATAACATTGAAGCTTCTTCTAGTGGCGGCGCATTTAAATTGATCGCAACCGTCCCAGCAACACAGATCTCACTTGATGTCACCAAAGGCAGTACCGATGGATGGACTTCATTCAAGATTTCGGCTGTCTATTCAGATGGAGCAACTGTTGCAGGTAAGGTCTTCGGTCTTCCTGGCCAATTCGCTTAAATTGCCCAGAGTTTAAAACTTCGGGCAATTTTAGTAACTATTTAAGCGCTTCTAGAATGGCGCTGACATAAACGTTTCCACCCGAATCACTTAGATGTACTCCATCTGGCGCAAAGTA
>TBL_comb47_HYPODRAFT_10004412_pt1 | contig 16187 bp, 12 predicted proteins | sample TroBogypolimnion_40_FD_10682 | JGI IMG/M metagenome (IMG submission 10682)
AAAAATAAATATAGAATTTAAAGAATTTCATGTTAAAGTATTTAATACCGGTAAAATGGAAATACCTGGAGTTCAAACAGATGATATATATGAATTGGTTTTAAAAAATGTTATTTGTATTTTAAACCCTTTTATTAAAAGTGAATTGAAATTGGATTATCTTAAAAAAAGTGATATTATATTAATTAATTCAAATTTTAATTGTGGGTATTTTATAAATCGTGAAAATTTATTTGATATTTTAAAGTATAAATATAATATTCAATGTATATTTGACCCTTGTTCTTATCCAGGAATACAATGTAAATTCTATTATAATAGTGATATAGAAGAACAAACAGGATCTCAAATATCTAAAGAAAATAAAGATAAATATAAAAATATAATTGAAGTATCTTTTATGATATTTAGAACGGGTAGTATTTTAATTGTTGGAATGTGTGAGGTTGAAATATTATATTGTATTTACGAGTTTTTAAAAAAAATGTTGATTAAAGAATATTATACAATAAAATTAGAAAATAATAAAGATGTATTGGTTATTAAAGATAAAAAGAAAAAATATAGAAAAAAAACGATAGAAATAGGGGGATGTGTCCCCCTTACCCCCTAGAGCTACGCTCTTTTATAAAAGTGGATTATTTCATCTCGTGTGTGATTTTGCTCCACTTTTTATAAAAGTGGATTATTCCATCTCGGGCGTGATTTTGCTCCACTTTTTATAAAAGTGGATTATTCCATCTCGTGTGTGATTTTGCTCCACTTTTTATAAAAGTGTATTATTCCATCTCGTGTGTGATTTTGCTCCACTTTTTATAAAAGTGTATTATTCCATCTCATGTGTGATTTTGCTCCACTTTTTATAAAAGTGGATTATTCCATCTCGTGTGTGATTTTGCTCCACTTTTTCTAAAAGTGGATTTTGTTAAAAATCCATAAAATAAATTCATCCTCTGAATAATTTAATAAATTAACTGATAATTGTGGATTATATATATTGTTAATTAAATTTTTACATTTATTTTCATTTTTACAACTAGAAATCTTTTTAACAAATAAATAAATAATATTATAATATTTTTCTATATCAATTTCATTAGTAATATTTATAATAAAATTTAAAATATTATCAAGTAAAAGTTTATTTTGATTAAAATTTATAGTTTTAACTAATTTAATTATTTTTGTAATATATTGTTGTATTTCGTGTTTTTTTATTTCAGCTGAAGAATTAAATAATTCTAAATAGCATGAATTATTAATATAATAATTTACGAGTTCTTTAATAATATTTGTTTGTAAATATAAATTATTAAGTTGATCTAATTGGTGTTTATTATAAATATATTTATTACTATTTTTATATGTATTATTTATATCAAATATTGTTTTTTTATAAACAAACATGGTAGCATCTCTTGAATTTAATTGTAGAAATGTATGATGCTCTACAGATATTTGTCCTATAAATTCAACATAAAAATAGAATGCTTTTTGGGAATGATAATATGCCAAATCTATATTTTTTGTATAATATAAAATTGTATGAAATACATGTGATATTGTTTCTATTCCTCTAATTATAATAAAATTATTACAAATATTATATTTTTGATTATTTATATTTTCAAAAATAAAGTTTAAATATTCATTTATTAATAGTAAATGTTTATTTAGTATAAAACTTGTTGTATACAAAAATTCATTTTTATAATTTTCAACATTATGTAAAGAATAAAATGAATTATTTTGTATAACTTCACAATTATTCATTTATAATAATTAAATATAATTAATATAATTAAATTACTTATTTAACTATTTAAAGACATTATATAATGTCTATAATATATAATGTCAGAATTTCAAAAACAGAGTTCAACAAGCACAACCCCTTCATCTTCTACACAATCATCCAATGAATTGGCATTTAGATTACCCAGTGATGCTACGCTGAAACATGCGGCAAAATTATCCATTGTTGAAGATAGACCCATTATGATGGATTATTGGACGGCATCTTTGGAAAATAAGGCATTAATTGGTGTAAAAGAGGCTGGAGAAAAATTATTAGTAAAGTCTGAAAGTGAATATACAAGTGTTATTAGCAAATTTTATAAAAGTTCAAATGAATATATTATTATTACAGAAAATTCAATATATATTGTTTCTTCTGAAATATCTACACGAAAGATTATTTAAATACACTTTTACTAAAAGTGTAGCAAAAATCCCACCCGAGTTCTAAATCAATTTATAATGTTTTTATACATGTTTTCATTTCAAACGCATATTTTGAAATGAGAATTTACATTTATTATCATTTTATCCGTTCCGAAAAACTAAACCTCATCTCATTCAATCTCGGGTGCGATTTTGCTCCACTTTTTCTAAAAGTGGATTTCATTAATTTTTAATATTTGTTCTTCTGTTAATTTTTCTGGAAAAATAACTTTAAAATGAATACATAAATTACCTGTAAATTGTTCTCTCGTTAATCCCATATTTGGTATTATTTTTATATAATTAGGAATTATAATATTACCAGAATTATTATGTATGGTATAAACCTTACCATTAATATATTTTAATTCAAAAGAAAATCCACATAATGCCTCCTTGAGAGATATTTGTTTTTCTATAATTAAATCCAATCCATTTCTTGTAAAATTCGTTGTATTTTCTATTTTTACAAATAATTTTAAATCTCCTTTACAATTTTCATTTAATACATTACCATGATCTTTCATTAATATTATTTCATTATCATCAACTCCTTTTGGAATTGAAACATAAATGGTTTGTTTTTCAAATACTTTTAAACCATTTTCAATTATCCATCTTTCAATTTCAACTGGGATGGTTGAACCATTTAAAACTTGTTCCATATTTACATTAATTGTTTGAATAATTGGAGGTGGTTTTTGTGGTTGTTGATTTATTTGAATTCCATTTCTAAATATATGAATATTTCCACCACTAGGAAATCCATTAACACCGTGAAAATCCATACCAGGAAATCCAGTACCAGGAAATCCACCACCGCCAAAAAATATATTTGAAAATATTTCATCTAAATTTGAAAAATCACCTCTTCCTCCACTCATTTTCATAAATGGATTATTTTGTTGCGAGTCATATTCTATTTTTTTATCAACATCTCCCAATATTTCATATGCTCCATTTATTTTTTTATATTTTTCACTTACATCAGGGTCTGAATTTCCTCCATTTCTATCAGGATGATATTTCAAAGAAAGTTTTCTATAAGACTTCTTAATTTCTTCTGCGGTTGCCGTTTCAGAAACTTCCAATATTTTATAATAATTTTCTTCATTTTGTGATGACATAATAAATAAATAGATATTGTTGTTTAATTTTTAACTCATGAAGTTCCTTTTAAAAGAATGATGGCCATTTTATCTGTATCAAATACACCACCAGAAGGATATCCATATTCAGTAATATAAGCAAGAATTTCGGGGGCAATAATGGCTTTAATAATTGATACAGATACATCTGGTAATGGATTATGAGAATTTTTTAATTTATTTAAATAATCTTGTAACTTATCCATATTATACAATATGGATTCCTTCTCTGTTGCTACTAATAATTTTCCTTGTGTATCCTTTAATGTAAGATGTTGCAATATTACTTGATTTATACCTTGAAGTGCATAATTTGCCGTTTTACGAATTTTTTCATAATCGGGATATAATTGTGGATTTACGGCTAATAATTTTAAAGCAACTGCTAACTTATAATTTTTATCACGGGTAAACATATTAACAACATTATTATAATTACCCAATGAATATTCAAGTAAAAATGTGTTTATTATTGTCATTTGATTTGCTAATAATTTATATGGAAGAGAATCACAGTGAATATTTCTCATTAACGAATTATTTTTTTGCGTTGATATAAACATTGATTTAGTAGCAATCATTTATTAATATTTATTAATATTTATATTTATTAATATTTAAAAATAATTATCTAAATATAATAATGGATTTTGATTTCAATATTAATAATTATAGTATTCAAAATATAGAAGATTTTTTAAATATTTCAAAAACAGAACTTTATACTGAAAATGAACTTACCGATAAAATAAATATAATTAGAAATAAAATTTTAATTTGTAATGATGTATCCAATGATTTTAAAAATAATTTTAATGAATTTTTAAATTTGGCTAAAATTATGATTTTAAAAGTAAAAAATAATTTAAATAATATAATAACACCAGAATTAAAAGAAAATATAAGTACTAATCACCCCATACAACCCCCTCAAGACATTTCTGTTAAAAATATTTATAATTATAAATATCCTACAGGAACAATAAACCCAGTTGAAAGAAGAATAATTACAAAGGCATTATGTATTGATACATTATTTAGAGATAATTATAATACAACGGTATCAAGTAATTTTACTTATATAATACCATCTCCCATAAATAATGTAATAAATATGAAAATAACAAGCATTGAGTTTCCCAATTTCTGGTATGATTTTTCTAGTAAAAAAAATAATAATTCGTTTACAATTGAATTATTTAATATGACTGGTCATCCAGATAAATCATTTTTAATAACCATTCCTGATGGAAATTATGATTCAAGTACAATAGTTACAACAATGACAAATATATTTAATAATACTGCCAATGGACTAGAATATTTATTTTTTGGGGTTGATGTGGCTTCAAGTAAAACTATTATCCGTGCGTTAAATATTAATGATTCAAATACAAATGGAACTACAGTTCCTTTTAATACATCAGACCCAAATTATTCTCCAAATTTTAGATTTAATGTGATATTTAATGAAAATGAAAATAAACCACTTTATAAATCTCTTGGATGGATGTTTGGATTTAAAAAGCCTAAATATGAAATTAATCCAACAAATGTTAATAGCCTAGATAGCCAAGCAAGTACATTTTTATATAAAGCTTATTTGGAAAGCGAATCATCGTATGGAAATATTATAGCAAATTATTTATTTGTTGATATTGATGATTATCAAAGAAATTTTACACCAGATAGCATAATTTCATATAATAGCAATAAATCTTATTTAGGAAATAATATATTGGCTAGAATAATAGTTAATAGCGGATTTAATACAATTGTAATTGATAATGCAGCGGATAGAATATTTAAAGAACGAGAATATTTTGGACCAGTTAAATTGGAAAAATTTAATATTCGTATTTTAGACAAATTTGGTGATATTGTTGATTTTAACTATAACGATTTTTCACTTGTATTGGAATTACAAATATTATACTAAATTATTATTATTGTTATTATTATTATTACAAATATCAATAATGAATGCGGTAAAATACAATTGTTATTTAGAAGAAATGATTATTTTTGAAGAAATTGTGTTAAATTTATTTTCTTTATATATATTATAAATATGTCAATAGATACGTTCAGGTGTTTCATTATTCCCTCCATATATTGATCTTAATGGGGAACTTATTGATTCTGCAAATATAAATTGGGACATTACTTCTGATGTTTCCTCAGTTATATTTTATATTTCTGCCTTGGAAACATCCATTAAATTAGATGCGTCAGGTGTAACTGATTCATCGTACGCAGTATTAATTCAGTGTGATGCTGAAGCCACAATAGATGTATCTGCCACTATAATGCAAGATATTTTCAAGTATAGTATAACTGATCAATTTTTGGCAGATGGTTCCAATGATATTAGATTTTATGTTAGTAATGCAGGTGTAGATGAATTTTCTAGCACACCAATTTCCACATCAACTGTGGATAGGCGCCCAATGACAACATATTCAAGAAATAATAATGATGGTACGGACGATACTCTATCTGTTATTTACCCTAGTCCTGAACAATTCATCACACGAGATTTTGTAAGATATTTGGGTTATTATTGTTTTGGAAATCATCTCGGTTCTAATTTATTTACCAATGAACAAGATTTAGTAAATAGTGTTCATGACAGATTTTTTGAAGGATTTCAAAATACTGTTATAAATAAATTATATTCCATTTGTAGGAATATTAATAGTGTTACACTTTTAAATCCTTATGATGCTAACAATCAGATTAATAACAGTGAAACTACTTTATGGGCTGTTAATGGTTCCATTTATAATCCTAGTTCAACGGTTCTGACATCTTATACAGTTAATGATAGTATATTGGGGTATTATTTACCTAATTCTGAAGAGTCTACAAATAATATATGTCGCGAATTATATAATAAATTAAGTACAGTTCAACCATGTCGTTTCAATAATATTGTTTTACCGCCAGGTGATCCAGGTAATCATGACGTTTTACAAACATTACCTTTAATGGTGGGAGACACAATTTGTTTTAAAACTACAATTAATGTAGCCGATGATCAATCAATATTTGGTAATTCGGGTACTGATGGTAATATACTAAACGGTAACGAACGGCGACAATTTCGTTCATATCTTATTAAATTAAATTTAGTTTAATAATTTAGTTAATAGTTAAATAATATAAAGATAATTAAATAATATTGAATAATGAATTCATTATTATTTATAAATAAGTTCCAGCCATTATATTTTCCAGATTTTGAAATGGATTCTGAAATGGGAGATATATTACATACTTTAATATCCATGAATAAATTAAACATCCTTTTTGTAGGAAATCAAGGATGTGGTAAAACATCTCTTATAAATGCTTTAATTAGAGAATATTATAAAGATATTAAACCAAAAGTATATGAATCAAATATTATGCAGATAAACAATTTAAAAGAACAAGGGATTAATTATTATAGAAATGATGTCAAAACGTTTTGTCAAACTTGTTCTTCAATTAAAAATAAAAAAAAAATTGTTATTCTTGATGATATAGATTTTATAAATGAACAAAGTCAACAAGTATTTAGAAATTGTATAGATAAATACTCGCATAACGTCCATTTTATATCATCATGTAATAATATTCAAAAGGTTATTGAAAGTTTACAATCTAGGCTTTTTATAATAAAAATAAAACCATTAATGAGAGAAAATCTAATTAAAATTATTAATAAAATTAAAATAAGTGAAAATATTCACATTGAACCAGATGCTCAAGATTTTATTCTAGATATTTGTAATAATACGATTAAAATTCTCATTAATTATATGGAAAAATTTAAAATTTTAAATAAACCAATAGATTTAATATGTGCTAATAATATTTGTACTAATATTAATTTTACAACATTTGAGAATTTTACATATTTTTTAAAAGAAAAGCAAATCGCAACCGCTATAAAATTATTATACTCTATATATGACAAGGGTTATTCAGTAATGGATATTTTAGATAATTATTTTATTTTTATAAAGAATACCAAAATATTATCCGAAGAAGAAAAGTATATTATCATACCAATCATATGTAAATATATAACAGTATTTTCTTGTATCCATGAAGATGAAATTGAACTTGCACTATTTAGTAATAATTTAATGAATTCTTTATAAATATTTGTATATGTATATATTTATATTTGTATATATTTATTTGTATATATATTTGTATATATTTATTTTTATAATAAATAAATATATTAATGGATAAAGAACAATTAATATTACAAAAAATTAGTAGATTAAAAAAAATTTCGCCATTAGATACAGAATATATTCAACGCTTAGAAAAAGAATTATCCGAATTACAAGGTATACCAGATACAAGAAGTTATACAGAATTATTTAATGATAAATATAATTTTACAGATATAATTATTGGAATGAAACGGTTATCTAGAGAACAACCATCTCCATCCAATATAGATGATTTATTAAATGATTTAACTGATAAAATTAATATATATCATTCATTTGCGACAAGTAATTATAAAAATTTTTATGATGCTTCACAAATATACAAAATGTTGATATTTTTAATGGATTTTAATAAATATTATTTTCTTATTAAAGGAAGTAATTATTATTTAGATCTTGACATGATGTTTGATGAAGTTAAAGATATTCACGAATATTCAACTTGTTATCAAACACTTGATGGATTACTTGATTTATATGTTTCCGTTACAACGGAGAGTGTTAGGGATTATTACATGTATAATATTCATTCTATAAATATTTTTAGACTTTTACAAAGTTTTAATACTGCTTTAATAGAAAGTAAAGAAAATGAAACAATTGTTGAAACAATTATTGAACCAAAATTGAGAATAACATTACCACAACCCCAAATAACCAATTCTTCTTCATCTTCTTCAAGAACTAGAAGCGGTTCATATGTGGGAGGATCACTGGATGTTGCTTGTGACGGTGAAATGGTAGATCCATTATCTCATTTATATGAGGGATATTTAGTTGCAGGTATTACAAAAACTTATGATGAATTATTACACGATTTTAGTAAAAAATTTAAACAAGGTATTCTTTTTGATAAAATAAAACATTATTATGACGAACCGATTCAAGAATCAATAAATACATTACAAAATAATATTGACAATGACAAAAATATTTCTGAACAAAATGAATTAAAAAAAATTATGAGTTTTATAAATAATTTACATAAACCAATTACGACGGGTGATATAGAATGGCAATATTATACTAATTCATTACAATATATCGATGACCAATGTCAACAATTAGATCAACTTACAATTGTAAAAGTAACGGATTTAAAAAATGAATTTTTTACTGAAGCCATTAAAAAAAAATTAAAAGACGAAAAATATATAATTAGTTATGAACAAGATCCTAACCGTACTCTTAAAACAAACACAACAGATGAAGATGAAGATGGTGATGACAATGAAAAGGATTATTTTTATTCAAAAATAGATAATACTCCAGTTGAACCTTTATTTAATATAAATGATATTTCTGTAAGATTTTCTGATAATTCAACAGCTAATAGAAAACTTTTCCCATTAATTTATGATATACCTGCTTCAACAGATGGTTCAAGAATTGCTCCTTATCTTGATGTTGATGCTTTTAAAAATACATTATACGATTTAAAATATGCACCTGGTATGTTAGATCCAAAAACAACAGGAGCTTATAACATTAAAATATTTACAGATAAAAATAAAGATTTAATTTTATTAAAAGATTTAGTTACTAGAGACAGATATGAACAAATTACTAGACTACAAGAAATTCAAGATATATCTAATCCAATTTCTTTTACATCTAGAAGAGTAATGATTGATGGAATAAATGCGTTTATTCAATATTTTTTACAATATCCATATAATGAAATTTTAATAGATACACAAAACATTAATACTGGAATTGAATTGGATTATATAAAAACAGGAGTTATTGATGAAAATAAAGTTACACAAGTCATTAAAGATTTACAACCACAAATCGGATTTACTCAAAAATCAGAATTTAACAAAAAAGGAGAACCATTTCCGCTAAAATATTCAGGTGTTTTTTTTAAATTAAAAGGTAAAGACATAGAATTACACGTGGGAGATACAACAATAGACAATATTACATCTTTTGTTTATGCTTTTGATGGAGTTATTGACCATTCCGAAAAACCAGGATTTACTGAATCACAGATAAATAAAGGATGGGAAAGATTATATGAATTTGGATTAGAGATTTTTAATTTAAGTACAATTAAAGATAAAAATTTAACAGAAATAATAATATCGCTTAAATCATTTGGAGATTCTTTACAAGTATATTATTCAAAAAGAATGAGTTTATTAATAAAATCATTAGAATTAAATTTAAATTTATTTATTAGTACAACAGATAAAAATGTTGGAGGCGAATCATTGTTTTTAAATTCTCCTGTATGGGTAATTGGTACAGGAATAAGACCTCATTCTACTTTACAACAAAAGTATATTGAATTTTTTGGAGAAACATCATTTGAAAATAAATTTTCAAATATACAAAAAATTAAACCATTGACCGGTGAAAAAATTGTAAAATCTAAAGTAATTATAACAAATACAAGTGTTTTAGATGAAAAAAAATGTTTTGTAAATATTTTAGACACATTTAAAAAAATGATACCTTTTATTTCAAATATTAATACATCATCATTAAATGAATCATCAATAGAGATAAATGGTTCAAATATTGAATTAACTTCAAGAATATCATTATTAAATAATTTAAAACAAGTATTATCTAATAGTAATATATTTAATCAAGAGGGTATATCACATTTAAATACATTAAATAATAATATATTAAAGAGTTATGAAAAATACCCTGACGAGAATAATACAAAAGACGAATTAAATAAAGAATTATGTAAGTTATTAACAGATTTATCTATATTTTTAAAAAAAGTTTATGATGTTATAAAAAATTATGGCGATGATGAATATTCTGATACAACATTTATAGATCCCAAAAGAGAAATTAATAAATTTGAGTTAAAAAATCAAAATCTTAAAATTACTGACCCATTATATAAAGAAATTTATGATTATATAAAACAATATAACTCATCTCCAGAACAAATTTCAAATCCACAACCAATTGTGTTTCCAGATTTTATTAAAAAACCTACTCTTAAAACATTTAATGAAGAAGATGAAAAACAAAAATTTATATATGATACAAAAAGAAATTATCTATTAACAAAAATAAACGAACCCAATAAAAAACCAACACCAACTACCATTGATAATATGTTAAAAAAATTCGTATTCAATTATATAAAGGTTGATAATCTTGATAAATATCCAGTTGATTTGTATAAAAATCTTTCAAATATAATAAAAATAAAAATCGGAATAAATATCATTGATAAATTATCACCTGGAGACGATACTGAACTTAGTAAAGATGAAGAAAAACAGGTTGATAATATTGAAAAAGAATATAAAAAAAAATATAAAAAAGAACAAAAAGAAAAGTTGTTTAATGATTATATTGAAAAAATAAATAATGATGCTAATGTATATATTGAACAAAAGAAAATAAATAACCTATTAGATTTTGATAAAGAAACATATATATACAATAATTATGTTAAATATTTTAATGAAGAAAAGACAAACCCAAAATCAACATTTTTAGACAATAATATTGAAGTTCAATCATATGTAAACCCTGATGAAGAGCATATTGAAAAGGTTGACGAAGAACTCATTGAAGATGAAGATAATGATGGACAATATGGTGGTAAAAAAACATCTTTAAAACTTATTACTAATTTAAATAATATGTCAAATATGTTAATTACACAATTTTATTTTACCCTTCAAAATAATGTAAATAATTATGATGTAATTAGTAAAAAAACAGCCATTATAAAAGAAGGTATAAAAATTAATAAAGAAACAAATATTTCAAATATTATTAGTAAAAGTCTTATAGAATTTACAAAATTATATTTAAATGATGAGTATTCACTTGTATTGGATGAAATTAATAAACAATATAATAAATTGATTGATAAATTAGCAACTGAAATTGAAACAGCTATTGAAATATTTAATAATGCTATTCCACCACCCGAAGCTACTAGAGGCCGTACAATAGGATTAAGTCAGAAACAATTATTTGAATTAAAAAAGCAAAAAGAAATAAAACGAAAAAATGAAATATATAAAAATGCTACATTAGTTTTAACAGATGATAAAAGTTTAACAAAATACGGTCTTTTGCTTGACAAATTGGATACAACAAAACAATCATTGGTATCACAGATAAATAAAATTGTCAATGATATAAACTTACAAATCATTTATACTGAACAAATTAATACGATTGATGTTTATAGTCCAAAATCCATTGAAGATATAGAAACTGTTGTAAAATCGTCAACTGAAGATATTTTACCAGATATAACTGAAAAAATATTAAGTAGTACCACATCTAAAGTTAATGGAAAAAAAAGATATAAAGAAATTGAAGCTAAATATATAAAAGAACAAAAAGACTTAATTAACTATATACAAAAAAAATATAAAGAAGCAGATGTCATTAGAGACAATAGAGATAATATATACTCTCGTGAATTGATTCAAGTTATATTGGAAGGTATAAAAGAAAATATAGATAAAATAAAATTAACATTAAACCCTTCAAATATTGAAATTGAAACACCAATTATCGATGGAGGAAGAAAAAGAAAAAATCAAGGAACAAAATATAAAAATTTTAAGAAAAAATTAAGAAAAACTAAAAGAACAAAAAAAACCAAGAAAAATCAAACTAAAAAAATAATTCGTAAAGTTTCACATAAATTTACAAAAAAAACTATATAAATTTTTTATTTTGTTATCATTGAGTTAACAAAATAAATACTCACAAATACTCAAGACAACAATACTCAAGACAACAATGCTCAAGACAACAATGCTCAAGACAACAATACTCAATAATACTCAATAAATAATATATTTTAATTGCTAGGATGTTTTAATTTCGGGACATGTTCTCCCAAATAAATGGGTTTTGGACCCCAATTTGGTGCTCCACTGGGTACTTTCCAAAACCCAATCCAATCAGGTTTTGGGTCTTCCATTGGTTCAATAACACCCATTTTAGCATCAGGTGTATTTGATAATAATAAATATTTGGAAATACATAATTTAGACTCCAATACTTGTTTTGGGCTCATTCTCGCAAACCATTCATAATGTCTTCTATTTAATATTTCATCAGCTGGTATATATATTCCATAAGTTTTTGGATAAATGTCAATATATTCATAAGATAATAAATCCTCAATTAATATAGGGTCTTCTTCCATTGTTTTAGTTCCAATTAATTTTCCATCAATTAAATTAACCTGTTTTTTTTCAATTTTAGAATTCATCCATCTATCCATCTCTCCCAAAAATTTCATTTGGTCTGTAAAATCTCCAGAAATAGTTCTTTGTAAAAATTCAATATATTCTTCCATAATATTTATATTTTTATGACAACCCATAAAATTAATACTTGGATAAAAATTTTTATGAGTGGATGTTATATTTCTATTGGTCATTTCGCATACAAATAATTTATCATTTACAGTTCCATGTTCGTATAAATCTTTTAAATCTCTCATACAATCAAAAGAAGCTGGAACAACCATCCCTCCATATTTATGTAATAATTTACACATACCAAGATGTCTTATATAATCTTTTGAAGGATTACTTACCCTTGATAAATCAATAGACCAATCATTAATAAGTTTTTCAAACGAATTATCCTCAATTAAACAAATATGAAATGATTTATCACACATTTTAATAATTGAAGAAACTGTTAAATATAAATATGGTTGATTTAATTCTAATGAAGAACGACTTCCAAAACTCATCCAAGAACGCGCATTATATTCGTGTGCTAAATGTATCCATAANATNGGTTTATTTATTTTACCATTTTCCACATCATCTGGATCATTTAATAAAAATTTTTGAATGCTATNNTAATTTTGANATTTTTTTTCATTATCAAGTTTNGTAGAATATCTNTGATAAAGAAATGCTATNACCAATAAAATNGACATTAAATAAATATATTTTGAAAAACTTTTAATTTTCATAAATGATACCAATGACATTATATATTTACTTTATAAATAAATAATTGAAATACTGAAAATCTAAATTATAAANTNTATTTATTCGTAATTGNCTGTAAACCTGCCCAAAATGTATTATTTTTATTTAATGCTTCTTCACTTTGTTTTACTAAATCGTATGACCGTTTTGTAGCCATTTCATCTGAATTTCTCTCCCTATTACTTAAATATAATAATGATTGTTGTTCGGATAATGGTTTTGTATCTTGATTACCACGAAACCTCATATACTCATCTATATTTTTAAATTTATCTCTTTNTTCATAATCTTCNTTTGTAATGGGAATTACTGTTTCTGTATATGCTTTATGTAAGTCTTGATATCCGAGATTACTAAATAGTCCAGAATCAAATGAAGATGGAGCATCTCTTGATAATTCAGAACCTCCTATTGATTTTTTATCCCAAACTTCTTCAATATCTTTAGAAACAACGAGAGAAAGATTACGAGCCTTCACTTTCCTTTTTTCAAACTCGCTTTGCATCATTCCAACATTACCTTTTATAACATTATCATCTTCATAATCTTTATCATTGCGAAACCAATTTTCATATCCTTTTTCTGTATTTTCATCATATAATTTATTTTTATTAAATTGGTCGTTGAACCATTTATTAAAATTGATTGGTTTTTTAAATTCTTTATTATTAATAAAAAAATTATCCAATAACTTTTTTTTATCCTCTTCTGTATCACATTGCATATATTCAGTATTTTCAGAATTTAATGATTTATTAATATCGCCTTTTTTTCTAAATTCCCACATATTAAATAATATTTTATAAGCTTTTGAATAAAATCTAAAATAATCAGGATCTAACCCCGACTTATCAGGATGAGTTTTTAATACAATTTTTTTAGCATTTTTTAAATCATTTTCTACAAAATTCATCGGAATTCCAAATAAAGATAAAATATCAACAAGTTGATAATTATTTATATCTAAATCAATTTTATTCATAAAAATAATATATTTTATTATATTATTTTATTAACTAATATATAGTTTTAACTATTATACAATTCCTGTTTCCACTTTTACTATTTCATATATTTTCATTAAATATCAATATCAATATCATCATCAGAATCGGTTTCAATACTTGAAATAGTATCAGTGCTATCATCTGAATATGTATCTTCATTTGGATCAAAAATAATATCCGTATCAATATTATTATTACCATTTTGATTGTCAATATTTAAAATTTCATTTGTTAAACAATGTGTATAAATTGGTATTATTGGAGTTGATATTTTTATCGGATTATATCTTGTAATTGGTTGAATTATTGTATTTGTCCGATTTAATGTTAATTGCTGTCGTTCTTTAACAATTGAAGCAGAGTCTACAAATCTAATATCACCAATATCTTCTTGTTTAACATTATTAAGATATGTATTGAAAATACTAGGATATTTCAAAGCATTATCTTTTTTATTTTCAACTCCAATATCAATAAGTCCTCGCCCACGTTCTCCTTTATATATATTAATTGCACATTTTACACAATATCCAATAAATACTCCATTCCATAAACCAATATAATCACATTTTCTACAATTTTTTGGACCCGTTCCATCTTTATGATTTTTAGCCCATAATTTAGGAAATGTTCCAGCATATAATATCTCTTTATGAGAATAATATACACATTTACCATTTGTAAAATAACTAACAATATCATTTAAATGTAATGATGACATTATTAATGAAATATATTTATATAAATATAAATTTTTAAATTATAATTAAAATTTATATATAATTGAAATATTAAAAATATGATAATTTCAATGATAAATTTTTCTAATATGGAGATTATTGAATAAAATAATAAATCATTTATAAACTTGTAATATTACATAAATTACAATAACTTTCTTGTTCATTATTATGGTCATATAAATGACATCTATCTTCAGTATAATAAATTTTATAAACAATTCTTAATGGTATTGGATATATTGGTTTAAAAAAAGTAGGATTATTTAATATATATTCTTTAACAGTTATATTATCCACATTTGGTATTAATAATTTTTGATTAGTATTTAAACAAATAGCATATAAATTAGATGGAATATTATTATATTGAAATCCAATATTAGAATATAAATTAGATAACGATTGATGTTTAAATATGGAAACCCATTCACCATATCCACAGCATTTGGTCACTTCAAATATATATTGATGTTCTATAATTGTTCTCGTAAATTTTTTTTCATTTTCATCGTGAATAAATTGTATATTATTTAAATCCATATTTAGATAATATTTATTTTTTTATATTATTATTTCTTATATTATTATATTTTGTTTTGTTTTCCATTTTCAAAGTTTGTCTTCATTACTTGTAAACGAAGCCGATTACATCTTTTAAAAAACGCATCTAAATCTTGAGGATTTGAACCAGTACACATATCATCGGGAACATACCCAACATTACCTTTTTTATAACACATCATAACAGGAATTCCATTTACCATTCGTTTACTTTTCAAAAAAGAATATAAATCAAAACTTTTATCAACATCAATATCAGCACAAATAATATTTGGAGGAGATGAAGCAAAAAACGCTTCTACAATAT
>TBL_comb47_HYPODRAFT_10004413_pt1 | contig 16186 bp, 13 predicted proteins | sample TroBogypolimnion_40_FD_10682 | JGI IMG/M metagenome (IMG submission 10682)
GGCGCAGGATGTCGCAGCCGTGGGCGAGCAGGTCCAGGCTCTCCAGCAGGCTGTGGGCCACCAGCGGCATGAACGGGTTCAGCTCCAGCGAGCCCATGGCGACGGCGATGGAGAGCGCCTGGTCGTGGGCCATGGCCATGATGGCGGCCTGGGTGGCCGCCTCGGGGATCACCGGGTTGACCTTGCCGGGCATGATCGAGCTCCCGGCCTGCCGGGGCGGGAGCCGCAGCTCGCCCAGGCCCGCCTCGGGGCCGCTGGACAGCAGGCGCAGGTCGGAGCAGAGCTTGATCAGGGTGGTGGCCAGGGCCTTCAGCAGGCCCGAGACCTCCACGAAGGTGTCCAGGTTCTGGGTGGCCTCCACCAGGTTCTCGGCCCGGGCCAGGCCCAGTCCGGTGATCTCGCGCAGTTCCTCCACCACCCGGAAGATGTAGGCGGTGGGCGCGGCCAGCCCGGTGCCGATGGCGGTGCCGCCCAGGTTCACCACCCGCAGGCGCTCCTCGGCCTTGGCCAGGCGCCAGCGGTCGCGGTTCAGGGCCTCGGCGTAGGCACCCATGCTCCGGCCCAGGGTGGTGAGCACCGCGTCCTGGCATTCGGTGCGGGCCACCTTGACCACGTGGGCCAGGGCCTTCTCCTGGTCCTGGAAGGCCTCCTGCAGGGCCAGCACCTTGCGCTCCAGTTCGCGCAGCCCGCCGATGGCGGCGATGCGCAGGGCGGTGGGGAAGGTGTCGTTGGTGCTCTGGTGCAGGTTGCAGTCGTCCAGGGGGGAGACCCGCCCGTACTCGCCCGGGGCCAGGCCCAGCAGCTCCAGGGCGCGGTTGGCCAGGACCTCGTTGACGTTCATGTTGGTGGAGGTGCCGGCCCCGCCCTGGAGGGCGTCCACCACGATCAACGGCGCCAGGGTCCCGTCCAGGAGTTCCCGGCAGGCCCGGTCCAGGGCGCCGGCCTTGGCCGGGTCCGGGAAGAAGCCCAGCTGGCGGTTGCTGCGCAGGGCGGCCAGCTTCACCGCGCCGAAGGCCCGGGCCAGGGCGGGGTGCACCGGCCGGCCCAGGACCGGGAAGTTCTCCAGGGCGCGGGCGGTGTGGATGCCGTGCAGGGCATCGGCGGGCAGGGCCATGGCGCCCAGGGAGTCGTGCTCCTGGCGCGGGGGGAGGCTTTGGGGGTCGGTCGTCATGGGGTCCGGATCACCTGGGAGCACTTCGGCCACAGCCCCGGAAAGGCTGGATTCTTGAGAAGCGGTCGCTGCAAATATAACGCCCCGCGGGCTGGGAACTTTCAGAACGTTTAGACGAATGTCACAAGTGACCCCGGACGCCGGGCCGCCGGCCGTGGGTGGTGCTTAACTGGATCGGTCAAGGTACGGTCAATTCCCTCTCAGTGCAATTGTTATAGGAGATATGGAATGTCGGACTACCGGATCAAGGAACACCCCATCCTGGCCGTGCCGCCGGACCCGACGGTCGGCTTCACCTGGCAGGGCCGGCCGCTGCTGGCGCGGGAAGGCGAGACCATCGCCTCCGCCCTGTTCGCCAGCGGGGTGCGGGTGTTCGGCCACCACCACAAGGACGGCGCGCCCCAGGGCATCTTCTGCGCCAACGGCCAGTGCGCCCAGTGCGCGGTCATCGCCGACGGCCTGTCGGTCAAGTCCTGCATGGTCCCGGTGAAGGAAGGCATGGCGGTGCTGCCGCTGGACGGCAAGCCGGCCCTGCCGGACGTGGACGAGGCGGACGTGGAGTTCCGCGACATCGAGACGATCGACGTGGAGTGCCTGATCCTGGGCGGCGGGCCCGCCGGGCTCTCGGCGGCCATCGAGCTGGCCAAGGCTGGGGTCGGGGTGATCCTGGTGGACGACAAGGCCAGCCTGGGCGGCAAGCTGGTCCTGCAGACCCACAAGTTCTTCGGCAGCATCGACGCCTGCCACGCCGGCACCCGCGGCATGGACATCGGCGCCAAGCTGGAAAAGGAAGTCCGGCACTACGAGAACGTGCGCATCTGGAACAACAGCAACGCGCTGGCGGTGTTCTCCGACCGCAAGGTGGGCGTGATCCGGGACGGCCACTACTTCCTGATCGCCCCCCAGGTGCTGCTGGTGGCCACCGGCGCCCGGGAGAAGTCGCTGGTGTTCAAGGGCAACACCCTGCCCGGCGTCTACGGGGCCGGGGCCTTCCAGACCCTGGTGAACCGCGACATGGTGCGGCCCACCGAGCGCCTGTTCATCATCGGCGGCGGCAACGTCGGCCTGATCGCCGCCTACCATGCCCTGCAGGCGGGCATCGAGGTGGTGGGGCTGTGCGAGGCGCTGCCCGAGTGCGGCGGCTACAAGGTGCACAAGGACAAGCTGGCGCGCATGGGCGTGCCGATCTACACCTCGCACACGGTGCTCTCCGCCAACGGCGTGGAGGAAGTGGAGTCGGTCACCATCGCCCAGCTGGAAGGCTGGAAGCCGGTGGCCGGGAGCGAGCGGACCTTCAAGTGCGACACCGTCCTGGTGGCGGTGGGGCTGGAGTCGGTGAACGAGTTCCACCTCAAGGCCAAGGAGTTCGGCCTGCCGGTGTTCGCCGCAGGCGACGCCGAGGAGATCGCCGAGGCGTCGGCGGCCATGTTCACCGGCAAGATCCGCGGGCTGGAGATCGCCAAGTCCCTGGGCCGGGACGTGGGCGAGGTGCCGCCCGAGTGGCACCGCACCGCGGCGGTGCTGAAGTCCCGCCCCGGCGCGACCATCACCGAGGAGATCCCCGAGGACGAGAAGGGCGTGTTCCCGGTGTTCCACTGCAGCCAGGAGATCCCCTGCAATCCCTGCACCAGCATCTGCCCCCAGGGCTCGATCCAGATCGAGGGCGGCGACATCCTGGGCGTGCCCACCTTCAACGAGCAGGACTGCATCGCCTGCGAGCAGTGCGTGGCCGTGTGCCCGGGGCTGGCCGTCACCCTGGTGGACTACCGCAAGCAGGTGGGCGAGGCGCTGGTCTCGATCCCCTACGAATTCCCCATCGACACCATCGAAGTGGGCCAGGCCGTGACCGTGCTGGACACCCTGGGCCAGGTGCTGGGCAACGTTCCGGTGATCAAGGTCCGGGCGCCCAAGTTCGCCGACCACGCGGTGCTGGTGAAGGTCCGGGCGCCGCTGGCGATCGCCAAGCAGATCGCCGGGATCCGGGTGCAGCAGCCCTGGGTCGGCGAGGCCATGCCCGAGGTGGTCAAGCGTCTGGACGACGACGAGATCGTCTGCCGCTGCGAGCGGGTCAGCGCGGGCGAGATCCGCCTGCGGATCCGGGCCGGGGTGCGCGACCTGAACGAGCTCAAGGGCGCCACCCGCGCCGGCATGGGCGCCTGCGGCGGCAAGACCTGCCCCAGCCTCATCGCCCGGCTGTTCCGGGAGGAGGGCGTCCCGGCTTCGGAGATCACTGAATTGACGCGCCGGCCGATCTTCATGGAGGTGCCCATGGGCGCCTTCGCCGGCATGGTGACGGGCGAAGGGCCCGTGCTCGATGTGGCCAAGGCCCACGCGGTCAGCGCCTTCCAGGGAGGTCTGTGATGTCCAGCATCGTTTATGACGCCATTGTCATCGGCGCCGGCAGCATCGGCATGCCCTCCGCCATGTACCTGGCCGAAAAGGGCCTGAAGGTGCTCTGCATCGACCAGTTCGCCTCCGCCGGGCAGGGCAGCAACAAGTGCGCCCTGGGCGGCATCCGCGCCACCCACTCGGCCCCGGCCAAGATCAAGCTCTGCCTGGACAGCCTGGAAGTGTTCTCCAGCTGGGAGGAGAACTACGGCTACAACATCGAGTGGTACCGCGGCGGCTACGCCTTCGTGGCCTACGCCCAGAAGGAGGAGAAGCTGCTCAAGGACCTGCTGGTGGTCCAGAAGCGGGCCGGGCTGAACATCGACTGGAAGGGCGCCGACGATCTCCTGCAGGTGTGCCCCGGACTGCGCAAGGAAGGCCTCCTGGGCGGGACCTTCTCCCCCGAGGACGGCTCCGCCTCGCCCATGCGCAGCTGCCTGGCCTTCCAGCAGCGGGCCAAGGAACTGGGGGTGGACTTCCGCTTCAACGAGCGGGTCACCAACATCATGCGGCGCAAGGGCAAGGTGGTCGGGGTGCGCACCGACAAGGGCGGCTTCGCCACCGGCTGCGTGATCAACGCCGCCGGTCCCTGGGCCCGGGCCGTGGCCCAGGCCGGCGGGCTCGACGCCCCGGTGGCGCCGGACTGCCACGAGGGCGGCATCACCGAACCGGTGGCGCCGTTCCTGGATCCCATGGTGGTGGACATCCGCCCCGCCCCGGGTTCGGCCAACTACTACTTCTACCAGCACCGGCCCGGGCAGGTGATCTTCTGCTACACGCCCAACCCGGCCATCGTCGGTTCCGACCGGCGCGAGACCTCCGCCTACCTGCCGATGATCGCCCGGCGCATGGTGGACCTCATGCCCAAGCTCGGCAACCTGAAGATCCGCCGCACCTGGCGCGGACTCTACCCCATGACCCCGGACGGCTCGCCGATCATCGGCCGCTCCCCGGAGCTGGACGGCTACATCGACGCCATCGGCATGTGCGGCCAGGGCTACATGCTCGGGCCGGGCGTGGGCGCCCTGGTGGCCCGGATCGTCACCAACGAGCTGCGGCCCGGAGACGACGCGATCCTCGCGGAAATGAGCCCCTCGCGCGTGTTCGGCGGGGTGGAAGCGCTGAAGTAGCTCATGGTTCCGGAGCGTCCTGTTCCAGGACGCTCCGGATCAGCTTGACCAGGTCGGCGGCACGGTACGGCTTCTGCAGGAAGCCGGCCAGGCCCTTGCCCATGAACCGGTTCACGGCTTCCATCTCGTTGAAGCCGCTGCTCAGGATCACCGGAGTGGTGAAGCCCTCCTGGCGCAGGGCCCGGTAGGTCTCTTCGCCGTCCAGGTGCGGCATGGTGAGGTCCATGATCACCATGCAGATCTCCGGATCGTGCCGGCGCAGCATCTTCAGCGCCTCCAGGCCGTCCTCGGCCTGGAGCGCCTGGAAGCCGATGTGGTTGAGGATGCCCATGGCCATGGCCCGGATGCTCTCTTCGTCGTCCACCACCAGCACGGTGCCCGATCCCTTGAAGCTGGCCACCAGCTCCTTCGGGACCTCGGCCTCCACCGGCAGGCTGGTGGCGGGGAAGATGAGCCGGAAGGTGGTGCCCCGGCCGGGTTCGCTCTGCACCTGGATACCTCCGTGGTGGCCGCGGACGATGCCCTGGATGGCGGCCAGGCCGAGCCCGCGCCCGGTGAACTTGGTGGTGAAGAAGGGGTCGAAGATCCGGGTCATGATCTCCGGGGTCATGCCGGTGCCGTTGTCGGCCACCTCCAGGCAGACGTAGTGCCCCGGAGCCAGCTTCTGGAGCGGGTAGTCCCGGCCCAGCTCCGGCTTGTCCAGGCGCACGGCGTGGGTGCCGATGGTGATGACCCCGCTCCGCTCGCCGATGGCGTCCGAGGCGTTGATCACCAGGTTCATGACCACCTGCTGGAGCTGGGCGGGATCGGCCTCGATGGAGGGCAGCCGGAGGTCCAGGCCGTAGCGGATGACCGCCTTCTTGGAGATGGAGATGCCCAGCAGGTGGGTCAGCTCCCGGACCAGGTCGTTCAGGTTCAGGGTCTTCAGCTGGAACTTGCCGCGCCCGGAGTAGGCCAGCATCTGCCGGGCCAGGTCCGAGGCGCGCACCACCAGGGACTCGATCGTCTCCAGCCGGGCGCGGGCCGGGGCCATGGGGCTGATCTCCATCTGGGCCAGGCCCAGGTTGCCCAGGATGGCGCCCAGCAGGTTGTTGAAGTCGTGGGCGATGCCTCCGGCCAGGAGGCCCATGGACTCCAGCTTCTGGCTCTGGAGCAGCTCCTGGGTCTTGGCCTGGACCATGGTCTCCAGGTCCCGGTTGAAGGCCTTCAGCCGGGCATCGGCCTCGGCCTGCTGGGTGATGTCCCGGGTGACCTTGGCGAAACCCTTTAGCCGGCCCTGGGCGTCCCGCAGCGCGGTGATGGTGACGTCGGCCTGGAACCGGGAGCCGTCCTTGCGGACCCGCTCCCCCTGGATCCGGAACACCCCCTCCGTTTCGGCGGTGGCCAGTTCCCGTTGGGGGACCCCGGCGGCCAGCTGCTCGCCGGTGTAGAAGATGGAGAAGTGCCGGCCCAGGGCCTCCTCCGCCCGGTAGCCCTTGATCCGCTCGGCCCCGGTGTTCCAGCTGATGATCGTCCCCTGGGGGTCCAGCATGAAGATCGCGTAGTCCTGGACCCCTTCGATGAGCAGGCTCAGGCGCTCCTGGCTTTCCCCCAGCAGGCGCTCGGCCACCCGCCGCTCGCCCCGCTCGGCGCTGAGCGACTCGTTCAGCGCCAGGGCCTGGTCCAGCCCGGGCGCCAGGAGGATCTTGGGTTCCAGCCGGAGCAGGAGCACCGCCGCCCCCAGGCTGGACCCGGCGGCGGCGATCTTGATGGCGCCGGCCAGGCGGAAGGCCCCGTGCCAGGTGTTGTAGGCGTCCAGGCCATGGGTCAGGCCGAAGGCCAGGATGAACGCTCCGGACAGCAGCACGGCCCCGTTGAGGGCCAGTTCCGGCCGGCGCCGGATGAGGTGGAGCAGGGTGAGGCAGAGGATGCCGCAGCTCAGGGCGATGACGATGTCCGGGATGACGTTGGACCAGACCGCCCAGGGCTCCCAGGCCCAGCTGACCCCGTTGGGGGTGAGCTCGGACACGGCCAGCCAGCTGCGCAATCCGCCCATGGAAAGTGTTCTCCCAGACGGCCTTGGATTATGCGTCCAAATCTCAGGCGGCCGGGTGGAAAAATTTGATAAGTTCAATCATTGAGTTTCATATTAATCAGCCGACCTTGGATATGGCGTCCGGTTCGACGTCGACCGTCTCCACCCGCCGGAACAGCGCCAGGAGGCAGGCGCTGAGCCAGAGGCTCAGGAAGCTTCCGACGAAGTTCCCGGCCCAGATGAGCGGGTGGGTCATGCGCACCTGGACCGAGGGGTCCTCCACCACCAGGCCCACCAGGTAGGACAGGACGACGATGCAGGAGAGGTAGATCATGGCCATGGCCGAGGTGGCGAAGAGCACCCGGCGCCAGGCCCGGGCCATCATCTCCAGGCTGCCCCTGGCGGCCTGGCCGAGGGCTTCGCCCCGGAGCAGGATCCGGAGCGGCACCCAGCCGAACGCCATGAGCACCACCAGGCCGGGAAAGATGAAGAGGCTGAGGCCCACCCCGGTGGCCAGGGCCAGCAGGGCCTTGCCCCAGAACGCCCGCATCCAGCGTTCCTCGAAGCGCTGGCGCCAGTCTTCCGGCGTGTTGTGGGGATTCTGCCCGGACTGGGCGTCGGCGGCGATGAGGAACCGGGGGATGAAGTAGAGCTCCAGGGGCAGCAGGCTGGCGAAGGTCAGGGCCGCGTCCACCAGGGGGTCGTCCGGGAGCCCCGCGCGGATCTGGAGCAGGGCGGCCAGGGCGGCCAGGACCATGCCCACGGCGGAGATGCCCAGGGTCGCCAGGGGCCGGCGGGTCAGGAAGCGGGTGCCTTCGAGGAGGCTGGCGAGATCGGTTTTTGGAGAGGTCGTCATTCCTCCAGAGTAGCGCGCTATGATCTATCCCATGAGTCATCTGGCCCCATGCATACTCGTGGCGAGTCCTCGGATCCTGGATCCGAATTTCCTGCATAGCGTGATTCTGCTGGTCGAGCACGATGACACCGGCGCGATGGGGGTGATCCTCAATCGGCCCCTGCCGGTGACCCTGGCGCAGATCTGCGAAGAGAGCCGGCTCCCGTTCCAGGGGGACGAGGGCGCCACCGCCTGGCGCGGCGGCCCGGTGGATCCCCAGCGGGGGATCGTCCTGGTGCGGGGCGGCCTGCCGTCCGCGGACGACACGGTCCTGGACTTCACCGATTTCATCAGCTACCGCAAGGACCTGCTGGAGTCGCTGCTGATGGAGCCCGCGGCGCGGTTCCGGCTGTTCCTGGGCTACGCCGGTTGGGGCGAAGGGCAGCTGGACCAGGAGCTGGAAAGCGGCGGCTGGGCCCGCATGCCGCTGAACCCGGCCTGGCTCATGACCAACGAGCCGACCGAGCTGTGGAACAAGGCCATCCAGTCGATCTCCGGCTAGCGGTAATCGGTGCCCTGCCAGTAATCGGGTTTCGCCACGTACTGGAAGCGGTTGGGATCGGCTTTCACCAGCGCGTCGGCGGTGGTGTTCCAGAGCGTGCCGTGGCCGATGGTTCCGTTGCCATACATGTTGTTGTCCTGCACGACCGTCTGGTCCAGAAGGTAGTTGCTGAATCCCTGGGCGTTCCGGGCACTGGCGTCCTGCCCCGCGTGCCACTGGGCGTGCTGGGCGCTGTTGGCTTCATCGACGGCGCGCATCCGGGCCGTGGCGTTGGCGCCGATCTGATTGATGTTGCCGATGATCCTGGCGGCGTTGGCCTGGACTGCCTGCCGCTGGGCGGCGTCCACCTGCTTCAGATGGGCGATGTGGGGAGCCGCCTCCGCGCTCGCCCGCTGGGAGACGAGGGCCAGGTCCATGTAGAAACTGGAAAAGACGGCGGCCGCCAGCGCGTTGGCCTGGGCGGGGGCGGTCCTTGGGAAATAGGCCACATAGTCATGAAAACTGTAATCGCCGTAAGGGTCGGGAGGGGTTGCGCACAACACCCGGAACATATGCTGCACGCCCTTCCCGTCGGGATTGATCTGCCCGGTGGCCAGCGTGCATCGCTCCCCTTCGGCCGACCAGCCTGGAGGCGGGGCGACCGGCTCGGCATAGTCGATCTTCAGGCTGACCGGGACGAAGCCTTTCGCCCGGCTCAGCTGCTGGACGATCTGGGCGAAGTTCTTCACCGGATCGGCATTGAGCGGATAGATGATCGTCCCCCTCAGCGGCTGCATGCCCATCCGCCGGGCATTGCGGTAGGCCGGCCCGTTGGGATCCTGGGCGAGGAACATGCTGTTGAGGATGACCACTTCGCCCTGCGGACCGCGGATGAGCATGGTCCCGCCGCCGCTGACCGGGTCCACCTGCCACCCCGCGGGAATGCTGGCGCTGGCGGTCCGGTCCGGCAGAACGACCTGGTGCAGCGCGGGAACCGGGGCGGCGCTTGGGGAGGCGGGCGCGGCCACGGGATCCGGATGCCAGACGCCGAACAGCTGCTTGAGCATGGGGTTCACGGTCCTGCCGAAGCGCGAGGCTTCGTCGCTGAGCAGCGCCGCCTCCACCTGGCCGGGGCCGGCGGCGTTGGCGATCACCAGTCCCGCGACCCGCTGGTTGCCTTGCGGGTGGTTGGTCACGGTGAAGAACACCCCGACCGAGTTCGTTCCCCGGAACTGGAAGACCCGGCCGATCTGCGGCTTTTCGCCGCACTGGGCCTGGACGCTGTCCAGCAGCTTGGCCATGGCCGCCGGCTGGGTGGCGGTCCCGGCCACCGCGCCGTAGACGATCTGCCCCCCGCCGGGCGGGTTCAGGGTCGTCTGCGGGGTCCCCGCCGCGCAGGCCGGGAGGCAGGCCATGGACAAGGTGAGCATCACGGAAAACGGCTTCAATCCGATCTTCAGCACAGGACCCCAGCCTTTCCGGGAGCAGGGCCGCTCCCACGAAAGCGTGCGAAATGCGAAGGCAAGATCTGTCACGGAATCAGGGTGGATGGGAAAGATGATAGGCCGGAACGCTGAGCCGCCGGAAGAAAAAAACGGCCCTAGATCGACTGGGTTGGCTGGTGCCAGGATCAGCGGTCCGGAAGAGGGAAGGGCAATAGCGGCCGGGGCCATAGGTCACGGTTAGATGCAAGGCTTGTTTTAGCCGGGGATAAAGGGGACTTTTGCAACAGATAAGGCCGCAGCGCGGCCTCATCTGTTGCAAAAGTCCCCTTTATCCCCGGCTAATTATTTCTCCCTAACTACTTACGAACAGATTTCCGAAGGCGCGTAACCTTTTCCGCCTCGCTTCCCCGTTTCTCTCTGTCGAACCCCGTGGAATGACGGGGTTCGTTCGACCGAGCGAATGGCCACAGGACCGGCCCACTCAGTCGATCTAGGCGATCGATTTCGCCGCGTCGCTGGCCAGCCGGTCCACCCGCTCGTTTTCCGCGTGGCCGTCGTGGCCCCTGACCCAGTGGGCTTCCACCCGGTGGATCTTGAGCTGGGCGTCCAGGGCCTGCCAGAGCTCGACGTTGATCACCGGCTGGCCGTCGGCCTTGCGCCAGCCCTTGCGCTTCCAGCCTTCCAGCCAGGACTGGATGCCCTTCACCACATACTGGCTGTCCGAGTAGAGCTCCACCTGGCAGGGCCGGGCCAGGATGCTCAGGCCTTCGATGGCCGCCCGCAGCTCCATGCGGTTGTTGGTGGTGCCGGGCTCGGCGCCTTTGGCTTCCTTCTCCCTGGGCCCTTCGGGGGTGTGGACCCGCAGAAGGTAGCCCCAGCCGCCCGGCCCGGGGTTGCCCAGGCAGGCGCCATCGCAGTACAGCTCGACTCGGGTGCGGGGGAAATTCGGGTTATTCATTCAGACCTCGGGGCCCGGCCAGACTAACATGGGGGTTCCGGAGGGAAAAATGGCCGCACCGATCCTCGTCACCAAAGCGCCCCTGGATGCCGCGGGCATCCGGGCCGCGGCCCTGGATCCCAAGGCCGGCGCCGTGGTGGTGTTCGAGGGCTGCGCCCGGGACAGCCACGAAGGGCGGGCGGTGGAGCTGCTCGCCTACGAGGCCTTCGTGCCCATGGCCGAGGCCGAGCTGGCCCGGCTCCGGGAAGAGGCCACGGCCCGGTTCGGCCTGGTCCGCTGCCTGATCCACCACCGCCTGGGCGAGGTGCCCCTGCTGGAGGCCGCCGTGATCGTCGCCGCCGCCAGCCCCCACCGCCGGGAGGCCTTCGAGGCCGCCGCCTGGATCATGGACCGGATCAAGGAACGGGTCCCCATCTGGAAGCGCGAACGCTACACGGATGGCGCCCAGACCTGGGTGGAAGGTGATACCCGCCGGCCATAATCCCGGTGGGTGGACCGCGCGCGAGCAAAGCTCGCTCTCCGTCCCCCCACACCCCCACTCCACGGCCTGGCGGAGCCCGGCCGTGGAGTCTGAAACTGGCACGGACTTGGCACTGTCCAGGACAGAGGTGCCCAGGTGGATCCCGCATACTACGTCGCAGCAGGCAGTCTGAAGGCCCGGTCCGTGCAGCTGGACATGGTCTCCAACAATCTGGCCAACGTCGCCACGGTCGGCTACAAGCCCGAGAAGACCTTCTTCTCCGTATTCAACAAGGCCAAGGCCGACGGCCGCGGCCTGCCCCTCAGCGGCTACGTGAACGACGGCACCCTCGTGGCCCAGAGCGGGGTGGATTTTTCCCAGGGCGGCCAGCGGAGCACCGGGCGCAGCCTGGACCTGGCCATCGAGGGCAACGCCTTCTTCAAGGTCAAGACCCCCCAGGGCATCCAGGCCACCCGGGACGGCCGGTTCCAGATCGGCAAGGACGGCAACCTCCAGGCCCTGGATGGCTCGCTATTGATGGGCAAGAATAACCTACCCATCGCCATCGACCCCGCGGCCGGGCCGGTCAAGGTGCTGGCCGACGGTTCCGTGCAGCAGGGGGACGCCACCGCGGGCCAGATCGACCTGCAGGCCTTCGCCACCCCCAGCGCGCTCATGCGGGCCGGATCGAACCGGTTCGACACCACAGGGTCCAAGCCCGCGGAGGCCAACGCCACCGTGGTCCAGGGCTCCCTGGAGCAGAGCAGCGTGGACCTCTCCAGCTGCATGATCGACATGATCCGGCTCAACCGGCTGTTCGAGATGAGCATGAAGGTCGCCTCCACCGTCACCAACGATATGGATGCCAAGAGCATCTCCGACATCTCCACCGGCCGCTGAGCCCAAATCCCCTTTCCAGGAGTCCGCCATGATGAGAGCCATGTGGTCCGCCGCCGCCGGCATGAACGTGCAAACCATGAACATGGACGCCATCTCCAACAACCTCGCCAACATCAACACGGCCGGGTTCAAGTCCGGCCGGGCCGAATTCCAGGACCTGCTCTACCAGACCATCAACACCGCCGGCACCAGCACCTCCACCACCACCACCCAGCCCACCAGCCTCCAGCTCGGCCACGGCGCCCGGCTTTCGGCCATGGTCAAGGACTTCTCCACCGGCAGCCTGCAGCAGACCAACTCCTCCTACGACATGGCGATCCAGGGCGAGGGCTTCTTCCGGGTGCTCCAGACCGACGGCACCTTCGCCTACACCCGGGACGGCTCCTTCACCGTGGACCAGAACGGCAACCTGGTAAACTCCGGCGGCAACACCCTCGACCCCCAGATCACCATTCCCCAGGACGCCATGACCGTCACCATCGCCTCGGACGGCACGGTGACCGTGACCCAGCAGGGCCAGACCACCCCCCAGCAGGTGGGCCAGATCACCCTCTCCAACTTCATCAACCCCAACGGCCTCCACTCCCTCGGCAAGAACCTCCTGCAGCCGACCCTGGCCAGCGGCGACCCCATCGACGGGGTCCCCGGTTCCACCGGACTGGGCACCATCCAGCAGTCCTCGCTGGAAGGCTCCAACGTGGACATGGCCAGCGAGATGGTGAACATGATCGTCGGCCAGCGCGCCTACGAAGCCAATTCCAAGACCATCCAGACCTGCGATTCGATGCTGCAGCTGGTCGCCCAGCTCAAGCGCTAGACCATGCGCCTGCTCCGGATCCTCTGTCTCACCGCGGCGCTCTGCGCTCCCGGCGCCGCCCAGGCTCCGGCGGAAGAACCGGTCGCCCTGGCGCCCCTGGAGCAGCTCCAGACCGACGCCCTCGGCTACGCCCAGGCCCAGGCGGCGGCGCTTTCCGGCAGCTACACCTTCCGGGTGGTCAAGCCGCCCGTCCTGCCCCGGATTCCCGCCGGGGGCAAGCTCAGCTTCGAGCCGGCCAACGTGAGCCGGCACGAACTGGGCGGCATGTTCTTCGTATCGTTCAGGATGAGACTGGACGGCCGGCCCGTGGGGATGATCCGGGTGGATCTGGAAGGGACCTGGAACGGCCAGCTGCTCCGGGCCCAGAGCGCCCTTCCGCGCAAGACCGTGCTGGAGGAAGGCGCGTTCGAGCTGACGGCCTTCCATGGCAGCCCCCCCGTGGGCGCGCTGGGCAAGCTGCCGGCCGGGTACCGGCTGCGCACCCCCATATCGCCTGGACACATCCTGGTGATGACCGATCTGGAGACCATTCCCGTGGTGGCGGCCGGCGAGCCGGTGCGGCTGGCCCTGGTGAGCGGCTCCCTGGTGATCGAGGTGGACGCCCTGGCCCGGAGCAGCGGCGCTGTGGGGGAAAAGGTTAGGCTGGAAATGCCCACCTCCCACCGCAACCTCCAGGCGGTGGTGACCGGGCCCGGCGAGGCGCGGGTCCTATGGGCAGGCGGGAATTAGCGCTGGTGGAATACCGGTAATGAGCCTACTCTGGTAGCTCGCACAGGAGCCCCCATGGCCCATGAACATGACCACCAGAACCCCGACCACCAGTGCGGCTGCGGTCCCGAGGACCCGTGCTGCGAAGAGCATGCCGACGAGATCGAAGTGGTTGAACTCGAAGACGAGAACGGCGAGAAGGAAGAGTTCGCCATTCTGGAGGAAGTGGATTTCGAAGACCGGCACTTCGCCATCATGGCCCCCCTCGCCGAGGTCCAGGCCTACTCCGACAGCACCGAGGCCGACGGCGAGAAGGAAGACAACCTGACCATCGAGATCTTCGAAGTGAAGGGCGACGACTTCACCATGCTGGAAGACGAGGCTTTCGCACAGCGGCTGCTTGCCCACCTGGACGAGCTCTCCGCGAAGCTCGAGGAAGAGGAAGAAAAAGAGAAGTAAGAACAGTCCTCACAGCCGATAGATACATCCCACGCATGCCGCGAAGCTCACCCTTCGCGGCATGTTCACTTTGGGCGATGATGACACTATTATAGTGCCGGTCATTCATGGCATCCTTACCCATGGCGATGGATTGCATCAAGCTGCCGGGTCGCGTGCTGTTCCTCTCCGATGACCCCTCCAAGATCCAAAGGCAGGTCCATGGGGAAAACATCCCGCTCGCGGCGGCGCTACCCCTGCGCAACGAGGTCTCGGTGGACGAGATCGCGCCCGCCTGGGTCTGCTACTACTTCGGCGAGCGGCTGGAGGACTTCCCGTATCTCGGCCTGGCCTGCGGCGGTAGCTACCCGGTCACCGAGGGGGCCGTGGTCCGGGGCGGGTTCCAGGTGGTGGTCTCCGGCGAACGCCACGGCGCCCATGGGGCCCGTGAGGCCGCCCTGTTCGCCGAGTTCGCCGCGGGCATCCGGCTGGTCGTCGCCCGGAGCTTCGACCCGACCTATCTCCGGCACTGCCATGACCTGGGACTGCTGACCAGCACCGACCTGGGCATCCTCGAGCCCCTGATGCGGGGCGAAGCGCTGCCCATGGAGCTGTTCACCCGCGGCCAGGACCCGTTCACCGCCGAGATCATCCGCAACGGCGGGCTGTTCGGCTACACCCATGCCCGGCTGAACGGCCAGGCGGCGCTGCCGCTGCCCGTCCGGGAACCCCGGCCCATGACCCTGGGCGAAAAGATCCTGGCCCGGGCGGCGGTCACCGACCTGGTTGTTCCGGCCTGGGGCCTGGCGGCCGTGGCCCCCGGCGACGGTCTGCTGGTGAAGGCGGACTGGCGCTTCTCCCACGAGACCGCCACCAACCTGGGCGCCGCCATGCTGGACATGTTCCTGGCCGAGCAGGCGCCTTTCACCGACCCCTCCACCATCGTCGCCTTCCGGGACCACCTCAGCTTCGTGGGCCACTCCAGCGGCCAGCCGGGCTTTCCGGAAGTGGCTCGGCGGCTCCAGGCGTTCCAGGACTCATTCTGTGCCGCCCACGGCATCCGCCTGCACGGCGCGCTGCCGGACGGCAACGCCGAGGGCATCAGCCACGTGCTCATGGCCGACCGCTACGTGCTGCCCGGGCAGGTGGTGCTGGGCACCGACGCCCACGCCAGCCACAGCGGCGCCCTGGGCGCCCTGGCCTTCGGGGTGGACGCCGCCGACATGGCCAACGCCTGGGTCAACGGGGACGTCCGCGTCACCGTTCCGCCCACCTGCCTGGTGCGGCTGAACGGCGCCCTGCGCCCGGGGGTGCATGCCAAGGACCTGGCTCTGCTCCTCCTGACCCTGCCGGCGCTGAAGGACGGGCGGGTGGCCGAGCACATCCTCGAGTTCCAGGGCGAGGCCCTGGCCGCCATGGCCACCGACGAGCGGGCCACGCTCACCAACATGGCGCCGGTGTTCGGGGCCCTCACCGGGATCATCGCGCCGGACGTCGAGACCCAGAGGTTCCTCCGGGAGCGCCGCGGCCTCGAGCTGGCGCTGGAGCCATGGATGCGTAGCGATCCCGGCGCCGCCTACGCCTGCGTGGTGGAGGTGGACTGCGCGGAGATCGGGCCGATGGTCTCCGCCCCGGGCGACCCGCGCAACGCCCTGCCGGTGGCCCGGCTCGGGCGCAAGGTGCCGGTGGACATCGCCTACGTGGGCAGCTGCAACGGCGGCAAGCGGGACGACATCGAGCGGGTCCACGAGGTGGTGCGCTGGGCCCTGGACCGGAAGGTGATGCTGCCGCTCCAGGTGCAGCTGTTCATCCAGCTGGGCAGCGAGGACGTGCGCCGCCATGCCCAGGAGCGGGGCTGGATCGCCGATTTCGAAGAGGCCGGCGCCCGGGTGATCAGCCCCGGATGCGGGGCCTGCATCCACGCGGGCCCGGGCATCTCCACCCGGCCCGAACAGGTGACCATCGGGGCCTTCAACCGCAACTTCCCGGGCCGGAGTGGCCCCGGCCCGGTGTGGCTGGGCAGCCCCGCCACCGTCGCCGCCAGCGCCTTCCGGGGCAGGATCTGCAGCTTCGAGGAGCTGCGGGCCGCCACCAGCTGAACCGGATAGGATGGATGTGGCCGTCCGGCTGTGGAGGCGCGCATGGATTTTTCCGACAGCAACCTGTGGACCCTGGTCGAGGCGATCGCCGGCAACCGCCGGGCCCGTGACCTGTTCGAGGCGGTGGCCGTGCCCCCGGCCCTGGAAGGGCCCCGGGAGCCGCGGGTGTCCCGGGCCCGGCTGGCCATGGCGATGAACCTGCTGCTGTTCGAGGACCTGGAGCGGCGGGTGCCCTTCGCCCGGGCCTACGTGCGGGACGGGGCCGGGGCCGGGCGCAAGGTC
>TBL_comb47_HYPODRAFT_10004414_pt1 | contig 16180 bp, 16 predicted proteins | sample TroBogypolimnion_40_FD_10682 | JGI IMG/M metagenome (IMG submission 10682)
ATAAGTGGAGACCGCAACAACCCATGTGCTGGCGGCGACCGCGCAAGAGTTGTTGCGGTTACACCATTGAAGCACCAGCAAATGTGCTCAGCCCCTTCCTTCCCCACTCCCGCTTCGCGACTCATAACGTCCTTTATGCTTCCCAAGGGGAGGGCCTTTCTTTAGGCTTTCCCGCATGGAGGAAAGCCTTGTTCCAGGAGCACGCAAATTCCACGCCCCGGTCTCTTTCGCCGGCAAACCCTTCCCGAAGCTGATCGCCGCCGCCGGTCCGGACGCCACCCGCCGTTTCATCGAATTCTTCACCGCCAACATCCGCAACCCGAACACGCGAGCGGCCTATGCCCGCGCCGTCGCCCAATTCCTGGACTGGTCAGAAAAGCACCGACTGGATTTGAAATCGATTTCGCCTTTCCATGTCGCCGCCTACGTGGAGCATTTACCCGAACGCCTCACGCGGGAACGCCGGTTCGTGAGGACCGGCCAGAACGGGCGGCAGTTCCAGTCCCGCACGACGAGCACCGCCCTCGACGCGCCGTCCGTCAAACAGCACCTTGCCGCCATCCGAATGCTCTTTGATTGGCTGGTCACCGGCCAGATCGTCTCCCACAATCCCGCCGCTTCCGTCCGCGGGCCGAAGCACGTCGTCAAGAAAGGCAAGACCCCCGTTCTCTCCGGGGAGGATGCCCGAAAGCTCCTCGATTCGATCCCGCTCACGCGGAAAGTCGCCCAGGGTGTCCAGGATCAGGAGGTTCCCGACCTGGTTGGGCTCCGGGACCGCGCCCTCATTGCCCTGATGGTTTTTTCCTTTGCCCGCGTCAGCGCCGTGGTGGGTATGGATGTCGGGGACTATTACCAAAGCGGGAAGCGGTTTTGGATTCGGCTGCACGAGAAGGGCGGCAAGTTCCATGAGGTCCCCGTTCACCACAACGCCGAAGCCTACCTGGACGCCTATCTCGCCGCCGCGGGTGTCCAGCAGGAGAAGAAATCGCCGCTGTTCCGAGCGGCCGTCGGCAAAACGAATGTCCTTTCCGACCGGGCGATGAGCCGGACCGACGCCTTGCGCATGGTTAAGCGGCGCGTCAGCGGCGCCGGGCTGCCGGATCGGGTTTGCTGCCACACGTTCCGGGCGACGGGGATCACGGCCTATCTGGAAGCCGGAGGCACCATCGAAAACGCCCAGACCATCGCCGCCCACGAATCCCCCAGGACGACCAAGCTTTACGACCGGACGACCGACGAAATCACGCTCGATGAAATCGAGCGGATCAGAATTTGAGTAGGCTCTGGTGGCCCGTGTCTCTCGTGTTCCGTCCGGCAACCCCGTCAATCTTTTTCGACTAATGTCGAATCGATTTCTTCTTGCGTTAGTGCGGCGTCTTGTTGATTCTTCCCCCTAAGCAATCTTGATTTGTTGGCTAGTGTTTTTTTGGTTCGGTAGATGAAATGAACGGTCAGATTTTCGTCAGCTATAGCCACGATGATAAGCCGTGGTTGGACAGGCTAGAGCCGCTGCTTAAGCAGGCTCATGTCCAGTTTGATCTGGAAAGCTGGACGGATGAGAAGATCAACGTTTCCGCGACGTGGCGGAAGGAGATTTCGTCGGCCTTAGAAAATGCCACAGCCGCGGTTCTCCTCATCTCGGGCAACTTCCTGTCGTCGCCGTTCATTAGGGAAGTTGAAACCGCTCGTTTGCTGGAACGAGCAAAAAGCAGATCTCTCCCCATATTTCCCCTCCTGATTTCAGACTGCCTTTGGCAGAAAGTTCCGTGGCTTGCAGAAATCCAGGTCTTTCCGTATGCTCCGCCCACACCTTTGGACCAGGTCCCCACCAAGGAGGAACAGGATAGGCTTCTCCTGACCTTCGTTGGCCGTATCATTGACCAGTTGAAACTATCGTCTCCGACACGCATTCACACATCTGGGTTCGAGAGCACCCAACCTGCGCCGGGCTCTCCGATTGCCAAAAGCCAACGACTCGACACGCAGGGCGCAATTGTCCTCGCCATGGATATTCGCGACTTCAGCCTGATGGGTGCAGATGCTCAGCGTGAGGCCATCAAAGCGCTCTGGCACATTATACAGCAACCGAGCACAGCAGTCCGATCCATCGACGTGCTCCCTCATGAGGACGGCGTTCTCCTCATTTTTCCTGCCGCTGAGGGAGCGCACCAGGCTGTGCGCGCACTCACACACTCTTGGATTAGTGCTCTTTCTGCGCTTTCGGTTGAACTTCGTGTCGCCCTTCACCAAGGCGTGGTCTCCAGACTCGAAATCCCCGCTCTGGCGACGACAGTGTCATTTGGGACAACGATCAACGAGTGCCGCAAGTTATGCTCATTTTCCGGGAGTGGACAGATTGTCATTTCTGATTCCTTCCTCGATGGCTGGGAGGATCTGGGTGGCGCAGCCTACGACGACCTTTCGCCCGGCCGAGGCAAAGCGCCCTTCGATGTTATGGTGAAGGAGGACCGCCAAATCGGTATCCGGATTTCCGGGGACAAGGACGGCGAATTGCCGAAACGTTTGGCGTTTCTCAATTTCGTCGACAGGGAAATATTTGGCCGCCTTGATCTAATCGAGGAGGCGTTCGTTGACTTCTTGCGATGCCCAACCTTACGCCACGTCCGCCGCTTAACCTCTCCGCGCATCTCGATCCTCTCTCCCGTCCGGCGCCATGGAAAACTATTCTTAACGTCATCACTGTTCCGGTATCAACACGGTGATCAGGATGTGAAGAAACCTACCATCAAGCAGATGCTTGCCAAGCCCGGCCGCACTTTCTCTTTCTATGATCTTGACCCGCCTGGGTCCGGCACATGCGGCAGGGCATTTGTAAGCGGGAAAATTCAAATCGCGACCGGTCTCCCTGATTTTAGAGCGGACGAGGTCGGTTACATCCGGCGCTGGAAGGATTCCTGGGGTATGGACGAAGAAGATGTTCTCGGGTTTAGCCGCAAATCTCGTGCTGTGATATCGATACCGTTCGGGATTAAGGACTGGCCCACACTCGGAGTCGTCTGCCTTGATTGCATGCATCCGCTCACCGGAGGCCGTAAACTGAAACCCAGTTCTCTTCTGCAATTCTGCCGGGAAATAGACGATGAATTTATGTCGGAGCTGTCGCTCCTGTGGATGCATCGAATGCAGCTCTAAATTGCCACTTGACAACTTGCTAGTTCAAATACAGATTAGGACAGATTGAACGTGCTATCATTGATAATATGGAGACCACTAAGGTTAACACGCGAATCCGACTGATTATTCGGCGGCTGAAATCCAGCCGCAAGAAGACTCAGCCGTTGCCCGCCTTGCCCACAAAGGTGGGCGAGTTGCGAAGCAGCACGCTTTTTGCATTTAGGACATTCCCAGCAGATGATCCTAGTGGAGCCGTAGGACATGGAACTGTAGAGCACCGTCATCCTATGATCTTTCCGCGTTAGTTTTTGTCCGTCAGCGCAGCCATGAGGTACGGTTTGCCGATTGAAATCAATGAGCGTTGGGCGCGCCAAACAAATGACCTTGCCCGCTCGGATAGCGTCGTAGTTCCTTTAGCTGTCCTATTTTCTGGTAGGCTTCCCAGTATTGCTCCAACAGAGTGCTACACGCGGATCGGAGGCGCTATCACATCGGATGCAGCCGAGCGGACCCCGTGCTCTAGGTCAATCGCCCAACGAGATGAACGTCTCCACCGTCATGCCGCTGTCGCGGATCAGACTGCGCAGTGTTCCGCGTGCGATCTCCCGATGGTCGGGGACAGACAGGGTCGACATGCGTCCTTCCTTCACTAGAATCATGTGGCTGCCTCGCTGCCGCACCATCATCCAGCCGTCTCTTTCAAATGCCCGGACAACTTGCTTACCGCTGAGGATCGGCAGAACAGGCATCAGACCGCCACCTCCACTTGGCTGGTCTCCACTGTGAGCGGCATTCCCCGCTCCGCCCGCACCTCCAAGCAGCCTAAAATAGCATCCCTGATATTGGCTATCGCCTCAGGTTTGGTCTTGCCCTGGCTGACGCAGCCCGGAATCGAAGGGCACTCGATCACCCAAGCCCCGTCTTCATCTCGATCTACTGTTACCAAGAATTTCATCATTTGAATTATATCTCGCCTTGCCAGCTTGGCAAACGCGATGTTTTGTCAATCGTGTGCAATCTGACAGATGTGTCAAGCCTCTTTCCTTGACTACAGTAGACGGCCATCATCTCATGTATTCTCCCCTCCCCGATCTGCGTTGCCATGGTCGCCCGATTCGGTTTAGAACATTGGCACCCCGATGGAGCAAAATGGAGCCAGTCCAGCAACCGAACAAAGCCGCCCCCTGTTCGTCGCCGCGCCGAGAGATTATTTCCTTGGCCCTGTGTTCGCGGCGGCGCCGCAAACCGGACCCCGCGAGGTCACCGTCGGTGACAAGAAGTATCTTGTTGGGGGGTTTTGCCCGTTGCCGGTCAAGTTCAATCCGCCCGCCTTGGATGTCCGCCATGCCCGTGCGGTCTTCTCCCTCCTGAGTTTCCGCAAACCGCACGACGAGACGCGGTTGATTCGTTTCTCGTTCAATGAGTTTTGCAAACGCTACGCCAACAGCAACGGCGGGCGCTACTCCCGTGAAATCGCGCGCATCCTGGGCGATCTCATGTATTCGTTCATCCGCGTCACCGACACGGCCACGCGAATCTCGCACGAATACCGGATCATTGAACACGTTGACATCGAGCGGCACCCCCGCCGGAAGGATGCCAAGCTGGCGTCATCTCCCCAGCTCGAAATGTGGTTCAACGGCTGCACCCTTTCGCCCGACTTTTTCGGGCTGCTCAATCGGATCGCCGAACTCCAGTACCTGAAGCTCGACGTTTTCACCTCGATCCGCTCGCCCCTGGCGCAGGCCATTTACCTCTACATTCCGAGCCGTGCCCACCACCACACGGCGGAGAACCCTTTTGAAATTNCCCTCACGAACCTCCTCCAGCAGGTTTCCGCCGCCACTCCCAAACACAAGTCCCGGCGGAAAGAAATCTTCACCAAGAACGCCAACCCGATCCTGGGGCAGCTCGATGGAGCGGAGACGCTCGCCGGCCGGTTCCGCGTCAGGCTGGCCGAGACGGCTGACGCGTCCGACTGGAAACTTCAAACGTGGGTGGACAAGCCCGTCGAACCCAAGAAAGCGGCGGCCGACTCCAAACTCGTGACGGCGTACCTTCAGAGCGGTCGGCCGAGGGAGGGTCTGGAGCGGGCGCTCGCCGCAATCGCCCCCCTCTCGGATTACGAGGTTGACTTGCTCTGCGAGGCGAAGGTGGAGGTCGCGAAAAACCGGCGCTTTTTCGAGAAAGCAAAGGCGATCCTGAAGGAGCCCTCTTTCGTTACGCTTCTGGGCGAGGCCAAGGGGGACGAGTTGGAGGGGCGCAAGGCGCGGACGAACCCGACCGCCAGGTTGATTCACCGAATTATGGAAGCCGTGGCTTTACCTGTCCGTCCAGGCTCCAAACGATGATCCGTGGTTTGGACAGTTAGGGAAAACCACGGCCAGTTGTTTGGACAACTAGGGAAAACCAGGGAATTCGTTTGGACAACTAGGGAAAACGGCATCGCCGGAATCAACGCAAGTCGCTGGAGTTCAGTGCTATGCGCCGCCGCCACTCCCCTCTCCCATATAATGGTTCCCATCTAATGATCTCCCATTGGGGAATGCGATAGACATCGGGACGGAACGACCGCAAAACACCTCAAACAAGCAGGGCGGTGGGTGTGATCTGCTTGTCACACCCTGGCGCCATGCCTTGCAGTGGCGCATCCCGATCCTCTCCGCAGGCTGCGTGTTTCCGCAACGGGCATTTAGTACCGCTTCACATAATAATGAATCACATTAAGCAATAGTAATAAATACTTAAACGGCTGATTTGTTGTTGCCTTGTCGCAGCGCGGGTTATTGAATTATCCCATCAGTGCGGTTGGTGGATCAGCCGCAATGAACTCAGATCAACTTGGACAACAACTCCTCTTACCACCGCTAGAATCCCTGGTCCAACGCCACGAGGGCAGGAACCCAGGAGGCAAGCCGTCGAATACGGCTTCAGGTCGTTTGGGCCGCAAATCTCTCGTCGCGCCCTTCAAATTTCCGGCCTCGCCCTACGAATACAAAATCGTCGCGCTGCGCGAGTGCCCTACCCCCGAGAGCCTCCAGTTGTGCGACACCCCCGAACGGGCCGCCGAGTATTGGCGGATGCATGTTCCGGGGAATCCCTACGTGAATCCCGAGGTCGAATGCTTTGCCGTGCTTTTGCTCAACACCCGGCGGAGGGTTAAGGGTCACCACGTCGTCAGCACCGGAACCCTCGACACCATTTTGGTTCATCCTCGTGAGGTCTTCCGTTTGGCACTTTCGGCGGCCGCCGCAGCGATCGTCCTGGCTCATAACCACCCCAGTGGCGACGCTTCCCCATCGGAGGCCGACATCAAGGTGACACGCGATCTGATCCGGGCCGGCCAGCTTCTCAAAATAGAAGTCCTGGACCACATCATCATTGGCAGCCCCAAATTCTGTAGCTTACGCGAGCTCGGGTATTTTTCAGGCTTCTAACCCCCCCCTCCAAACGCACCGTTGCCATGGAACTCCGCGATCACACACGCCCCATCCTGCCCACATCGCTCTTTTGTGGTGGCGGTGGCGTTCCGTCGGAATCCCTCGCGGATGCCGGCATTCAATTTCCACCAACCAACGAACAGGTTCCTGGGGGCACGGTGCTCCCGACGGACCAGGCTGCCACCCGCACGAAGGGTGGCAGCCAAACCTTTCCTTCCCCTTTCTGCCAGATCGCCAACGGTGGCCGCGCCCCCTACCACCTGTTTCTTAGCGCCTCGACGGGCGCTTTCGCGGTCGAAAATTCCGCCGGCCGAGTGGACGTCTTCCGCGCCGGCTGTCCCCGGCTCATTCCAGCCAGCGAAGCGATTGCGTTTTGGTCCTGCGTGAATGAATCTGACCCTAAACGCGGCGGCGCTATCACCGTCCTGGGATGCGCCGACAACACCCTCGATGCCCTGGATGTCCGGGGACAGTCGAAGCTGCTCACTCTCGATTGCTCCGGGAACCGCCTCACCGATCTTGAGCTCACAGGACTGACCGCCCTCGAAAATCTGTATTGCGATGGGAATCCCCTCTCCGGCCTCGACCTCAGCCGCTGCCCTTCCCTTTCCTTCATCCGACACGCTTCCCGACACCTGGGTTGCTCCGATCTGCCCTGCCGCGACTGGCCGTCCTTTTTCTTTTCGCCAGCACGAACCGCCGGCCTCTCCGACACCACCAACGAAACCCGCTGCGCCGCAAAGTATATCAGCCCGCGCATACGCCCGTTGACGCTTGAAGAGGCGGAAATCCGCACCACGGCTTACGCCTTGAAGCACGCCGACCCCGACGCGATTGCTGTCGCTGCTCTCGCGATGGCCGCCTTGATTAGCGGCCCGTGCTGGTTGGTTCCGATCCCCGCCAGCGACACCTCCATTGACGCCAATCTCGCGCTCGCTCGCGCCATCGCTGCCCTGGTTCCCGGCGCCCGGGTCAAACTTGCCATCGCCCGCGAACGGGCGGTTGAATCCTCCACCAATCGTCGCCGCCGCGGCCGGTGCGGTCTCCATCCGGACGAGCACCACTTTGTCCGGGCTGCCGGCCCGATGAATGCGCTGCCGCTCTATTTCGTGGACAACGTCATCACCACAGGCAATACGGTTCGCGCCGCCCGCGCCGTGCTCGGCTGGGGCACCGGACTTGCCTATGCCGATGCCAGCAGCCCCTTCAACAACCGCCTTCGCCAGGCTGCCGCCTCGCGGCCTCCTCCCCGGAGGCCGACGCCAGCCCCGGAATTCGCAACCCTCGCCATTTCTTAAACCTGATCCAACAACCCCGCCCTCCCAATGGAAATAGACGATCCACCCGACCACGAACCCTTCGGCCCCGTGATCTGCGCTTATACCCGCGCCCAGGCTCTCGCCGACGGCGTTCAAATTGACGTGTCCAAAGTCGCCGCCGAGGCGGGACTGCGGTTTGCGGTCTTTCTGACCCGCGCGGTCTATGACCGCTTTGTCACCGTTCCGCCGGGCGTGGCCGGCCAGGATGAAACCGGCCGTCTTTGGGATGTCGTCTGGATGACCCGCTTTGCCATCATGCGCATGCGCGCCGGACGCCGATCCGAACCGGTCGCGAGCCGTCTTCCCGTGGCGCTCTACGTCCGCAACGACAATGGTCCCGCCCGCCTGGTCAAACTGATCGCCTCGTGCGGTCCGCTCGATATCGACGACCCGCACCCGGCCGTCACGATCATGCTGCCCGACGAAGACTAAATCCACATCCATGAACTCGTCCTCCTCCACTTCTTGTATGAACCTGCCATCCCCATGCGATACCCGACTGGCCGCGCGTCTTGGCGCGGCAGACCGCGTTCCCGTCCTCCGCCCCCCGCGTCCGCCGTGGCATGGCGTTTTCTTTGAAGGCCCGCGACCCGGCCGGGACGCCGACGGCGAGGAGGTTCCCGTCTGGGTCGTCTATGTCGGCGACAAGGAGGCCAAGCCTGTCGGCCGCGTTTACCGCTGCTATTCCTTCAGCCTCGCCGAGGGGCTGGCGCGCCGCATGGCGAAGGATCGCGGCCTTGAACTCGTCCATGAGGCCACCGCCGCCTAAACACGACCGCCCCATGCCAGCCCAACTCCATTTATCCTTCGAGCAAGCCCTTCTGGATGCGGTGCGGTCCGCGAAGGCATCGTCCGTGCGGGCGAAACAGGAGTCCAAACGCCAGGCCGAACTGGACAAGTTGGGCCGGCGTCTTCAACGTGAATCCGCGCGCCGCGAGAGGACTCCCGACCAGGTCGCCTTGTGCGGCCTCTATTTCTATAACCGCAGTCCGCGCACGCGGGCGAATGGCAACTTCTGGCACAACTGCGTCCGGTGCGGAAAGCCCCTCCAATATTACGACACCTACGAGGAGGCCCAGGCCAACCGCCGTGACTGCCAAAACCCGTCGCCAGCCCGCTTATGAAGTTCGCCATCTACCATCGTGAACGCGAATACGCCCGTGAAATGGGCGATCCCAAACTGGGGGAAATTGAGGCCCCCTCGAAGGAGGAAGCCGAACGTCTCTCCGCCCAGCTTGGCGCAACCGGGACTATCGCCGTTCCTCTCCCCCACCCGACCGAGCCCGCCGTGCCCTCGACAAAACCCATCAGCGCCTTTCTCGGCCAGGTCATCCACGGCGATTGCGTGGCGGTGATGCGGACCATGCCGAGCGAGAGCGTCGATTTGGTCGTCACTGATCCGCCCTATCTCGTGAACTACCGCCCGCGCGATGGCCGGCGGTGCATGAATGACGACAATGCCGATTGGCTTTTGCCAGCTTTCCGGGAAATCTACCGTGTCCTCAAACCGGACCGGGTCTGCGCCACGTTTTATGGTTGGCCGTGGATCGCCCGCTTCATGGTCGCGTGGAAGGCGGCTGGATTTCGACCAGTCAGTCATTTGACCTGGGTGAAACAGCACTCCTCACGCATTGGCTATACCGCTGGCCGGCACGAGGTCGGCTACCTGCTCGCCAAAGGCAGGCCGCCCAGGCCGGCCAAACCCTTGAGCGACGTTCTGCCGTGGGAATACACCGGCAATAGGTTCCACCCCAACGAGAAACCAGTTTGCGCGATTCGACCGTTAATTGAGGCGTTCTCCGGCGAAGGAAACATCGTGCTGGACCCGTTCGCGGGGTCCGGCACGACGGGGGTGGCGGCGGTGGCCAGCCGACGTCTCCTCATCCTCATTGAAAAGGAAGCGCTCCATTGCCGAGCAGCTGCGCTACGGATCGCGAGGCGGTCCGGGTGCATCCCCCTGCAGCCGGCGTAGGCGCTGGTTCACTTGGCCCACTTGATCCCGCTCTCCCAAGCCTGAGCCATCGCCCCGCAGGGGTGCCGGACGCTCTGAGGATTTCCGTTTTCTCTCGCTTGGCCCTTTGCTAAGTTCTGGGCGATGCGAAAAGATGATTTGAGTATTTTCGATGCTTCGATCGTAAACGAGATGCTGAGGCAGAGCACCGAAGCATCTGCCGTGGCTGTCATGTATCAAGAGGCTGGCGACATCAACCGTCAGACGACCAAGGATCGCATACAGCGCATTTGGGAGGCGTACACCGACGAGTTGAATTTGCGCATTGAAGAGGCGGAGGCTCGGGAAAAAGCTGGGGCGGAGGATATACTCGTTTTGAACGAGATGCTGCGGCAAGGCAGCCACGTCCGCGCTGGGGATGTCTTGCGACAGAGAATCGGGGCCAATCGGATAAGGGCCAAAACCCTATGGGATGGGTATATGAACGAATTCATAAACCGGTGTAACGCCCAGGGCGACCCAAGGGGCCCACAAATACAGGCAGCCATCCACGAGGTCGCTCGCCGGTATTTTTCCGACTTGCGGCAGGCTGCTGGCAAGACTCGTTACGCTGTTTAAAAGCCGGTTGTTCTCGTTTGGCGGTCGACGATTGACGGTATGGGCTCTCCGTTCGGCCCGTGGCGGAAGGGTTTGCGTCGAAATCGGTTGTTCAACCACGTTATCCGTCTCTGGGGTTCAGGCGGAACGATTCACATTGTTGGACCACTCCCTCGGCCGATCGCGCCCCGTCCGACGCCGATGGTGATGCCAACGGTGGCATCGGGGTTGTCAAGAATCCAACGGCGGATTGCTCAGCGCCCATGCAATAATAAAGCCCGAGATGGAGGCGTAGTTCTAACATTTCGAAAACACGATCAGGGTCGAAAGCGGCGGAGTGCGCGGCTTTCCCGCGCTTTGGCGGCGTGTGTCACTCGGGCAATCCGAATTAATTGTTGCACGGGCGCTTAAGGTCGTCAGGGAGACGATTTTCTGATGCTCTCAGCACGCACTGCTGCTGATAGGACAATATATGGCCATACAAAGCCAATTTCGGTACAGCCTCCCAGGTTCATTTCGGCGAAAGTGTTTCGAAGCATGTAACCTTGGAAACTGCGAGGGAACCGTGATGTTCGCTGATGATTACCTGCCGGATCTCGGGTGCGCTTCGATGCTCATTTCTCGCCGCATCGAGGGCGCTGAGATGCTGGGGCAAGTCGGAAACGCGCTGGCGCGCTTCGACCGACTGGCGGAACAATTGGAATCCTCGGCGCTGGGCGCTGAGCAGCGCGCCTCTTTGGAGCGAACCTTGGCTCAACTTAGTCGAGAAATAAGCCTCGCGGCGGTTCCCGCGGACTGCCGCCCGGCAAATCTCCGATTTGAGCGCCTGCTTGAGCCTTAAATCGAGGGGATTGGGAACAAGTGGAGGCGATTTCGGGGAAAACGACGAAATCGAGGAAATTATATTCGTAAAACGTTATTGACATCTAGCGGATAATTGCTATTAGTCAGGTGTTTATGGCTTTTGAACCTGAAGTCAAAGCGATGGATTGCGTTTACCGCAAGGCCCCCGATGCCTCCGTGCGGCAGGTGGAGAGAGCGTGCCTCTCAATCCCTGTTCGCAACGTTGACGGACGGCTTGAATCCTTGGTCGCTCTTAATGAAACCGCTTCCTTCATCTGGGACATTCTTGATGGTCGGAGGAGTGTAGCCGACGTGTGTCGCGAGGTTGTAGAGGAGTTCGCCGTTTCGCCGCAAGTTGCGGCGGAAGACATCCAGCGCTTGCTGGGCGAGTTGTCGGCACACGGTTTTCTAGAGACCGTTAACGACTCGTCAATGACTTTCAGACCGACTGATCACAAACCCCAAATCCCATAGTTAGGATTGCTCAAATGAAAAGCGAAACAAACCGGAGTCAAACGCGAACGTCGCGACGAGAGAAGCGGCAGTACCTGAAACCTGAACTGACATCCATTCCAGTTCGAAATACAGACTCGCCGGCCGCCCAGACGGGAGTGGCTTGGACCTTGAATGCTGCACCCTGCGGCACGGCAGCCTGCCAACCGTGAGAATTGACGCGTCAGCGTCGCTATGACCTAGCTTCGCCGGGCGGCGCAGTCCGCCGACGTGCGGGACCTGCGCCTGCCTACCGCTGTGCGCCCGATGTGGGTCGTGCCGTCCTATTAGTGCTGACTCGTCATTGATGTCTATACCGCTGCAGCGAATGGAAAACATGAATACGCTAAGGGCGTTGGAGATAACCACCACCGCCAGGTGCAATCTCCGTTGTAAGCACTGCTACCAGAGAAACGCCAAGCCCGTTGACAACACGCTCTCAGCGGCATTGTTGCGCGGAGTGCTTGCTGACGCTGCTAGTTTTGGCGCTAAGACTGCGCTTCTGACCGGTGGCGAGTTCTTTCTGCATCCCGAATGGAGCGAGATCCTCAAGATTGCGCTCTCTTTCGGGATGCGGTCGCAAGTGACGACCAATGGTACCCTACTGACCCCTGCAATTTGTGAGATCTTGCCATCTTTGGGGGTGACCGTTGTTGCTGTCAGCATAGATGGGTTCAGGCAAGATCATGACTGGCGCCGAGGTGAAGGTGTCTTTGACAAGGCTATTTCAGCCGTCCGTGTGTTACACGGCGTAGGCTTGGAGGTCAGGGCTACCGTCACCATAGATAAGCGTAATCTGGACTACCTTGACGAGTTGGAGACTTACTTGAGACACATAGGTGTCAAGGAAGTGATGTGCCTTAATATTGCGGCGATCGGTGCGGCGGCTGAGAACTTGACCGATTTGATGCCTTCGCCCGAAGATTGGGACAAGATACGAAAGCTCTACAAAGTAAATGCCATACCACGCGATAATGCGTGCCCAATTTTTACTTCTATGCTCTCGCTCGACTCTGAGGGCACTTTTTATCCATGCAACATGGCCAAAACGCTCAAGATGTTTCCCCTCGGAAACGTGTATGGAGATTCGCTCAAGGACATTTGGTCGCGGACCTGCATGGAGTCGTGTCCAGCACGGAATTACAGACTGACAGATCTACATCAGTGTGTTTCTTGCGAGGCGTTTCGTCTATGCGGTGGATGCTGCAGGGTCAGGGCTGCGAAGTATTATGGCGATCTCTTGGCTCCCGACCCGTTCGCGTGTTTCGTATATAGGGACAACATTCAGGGTGACATATCCGATCTGATGTGCGGCGTGCATCCGAGGGTCGAACTCGCAAAGCCCTGACGCGTCCTCGCCTGCTAGGCCCATCCACCGTGGGAATTTCTGCTCGCCGGTGCCCTCAACTTTCCCGGAGAGCGGCCGCCAAGATCCACTTAGCTAGACGCCTGGTCGGGAGCTCACTATGATGTTTAGAACGCGATTAGGCACGAAGAACGTTTTCTGGACGTGCCTGTCCTGTAAGTGCCGTTGGATCATCGGGTCCGCGGTGATGGTTGTTAGGGCCTCTGCTTCAGACGCCCCTCTGGCAAGTCGAACAGTTCCACGGGTCTTCCCATTTATTTGTACTGCTATGACCGTTTCCGTGTCGTCAAGAAGCCCCGGGTTCACGATTGGCCACTGCTGCTGATGTATAGAATATGTACCGCCGACTCTGTTCCATAGTTCTTCGCAGCTATGTGGCGCGAATGGGGCTAGGAGCAGTAAGAAGCACTTGATCTCCTCCTGAGAAACAGCCGGCTGCTTTTGGAGAAAATTAAGATGTTCCATGAGGGCCGCAATGGCCGTGTTATACTTCAACGATGCTAGATCGTCTGTCACCTTCTTGATTGTCCTATGCAGGCGCACTTCCGCCTCCGGCTCAGGTTTAGCTGCGCCGCTCTTCCAGTGCTGTGACACCAGGGAGCACACCCGTCGAAGAAACCGTTGAGTTCCGGCCATCCCACGGTCTGTGAAATCTCCGCCGTGTTCAAACGGTCCAATGAACATCAAATATATTCGAAGAGTGTCAGCGCCGAATTGCTCAATGTAGGCGTCAGGGTTCACGACGTTTCCGTGAGATTTGCTCATCTTTGCTCCATCCTTCGTGATGTGACCGTGCGCGCGAAAATGACTGAATGGTTCTTCAAAATCCACTAGGCCGAGGTCGTGCAAAGCCATCGTAAGAAATCGGCTGTAGAGCAAGTGCAGAACAGAGTGTTCCGGCCCTCCGATATACATGTCAACGGGCAACCACTTCGAAGTCAGTTCAGGATTGAAGGCTCCTGTTTCGAATTTCGCAGAAGGATAACGCAGGAAATACCACGCCGAATCAAGAAAGTTGTCCGAAACGTCGGTCTCGCGGCGGGCTGGAGCTTTGCAATGTGGGCATTGCGTATTAACGAAGGAAGCAACCTGTGCCAAGGGCGATGACCCTGTGCCTTTCGGCATCCAGTCCTCTAGGTCCGGGAGTATCACCGGCAATTGATCTTCCGGCACCGGCACTGTTCCACACTTTGGGCAGTAGATGATCGGAATAGGAGGGCCCCAATAGCGTTGTCTGGAAATAAGCCAGTCGCGAAGTCGATACTGCACGGACCGTTTCCCGCTGCCCATCGCAGTAAACCACTCGATGACCTGTTCAGTAGCAGCGTCCGAGTGCAATCCAGTGAACGCCCCTGAGTTTACCAGGATTCCGGGTTGTTCGTACACGGATGGTCCTGTCGACGGAGATCTCTCGCTTGTTTGGCCTGGCGGTATTATCACCGTCTTAATGGGTAAGTCGAACGCCCGCGCAAACTCGAAGTCTCTCTCGTCGTGCGCTGGAACTGCCATTATTGCCCCCGTGCCATATCCTAAGAGCACATAATCCGCGACCCAGACAGGCACCGCCTCCCCGGTGATCGGATTGACGGCGTATGCGCCGGTAAATGCTCCGGTCTTTCCTTCTGCTTGGGTGAGTCGCTCCATTTGAGACTTCTTCCGAACGGAATCGATATACCTTATGACCTGCTGCCGTTGGTCACCACTAGCGATTTCCAGGACTAAAGGGTGTTCCGGTGCGAGGACCACATAAGACATCCCGAACATTGTATCGGGTCTGGTCGTGAAGACTTCGAGTCGTTTATGGTCATGATCCTTAATGTGTAGGCTGAATACCAGTCCCTCGGATCGCCCGATCCAATTCCGCTGGGCTGTTTTCACTACATCGGACCAGTCCAACACGTCGAGGTTGTTCAACAATCGATCGGTGTATTGCGTGATCTTGAAAAACCATTGATCTAATTCTCTTTGGGTGACCAGGGTCTGACAACGCTCGCACTTGCCTTCACCAACCTGCTCATCTGCGAGAACGGTCAGGCAAGACGGGCACCAGTTAACGGCAGCTTTCTTCCGCTCCGCTAGTCCGGCTTTGTAAAGTTTCACGAACAGCCATTGGGTCCACTTGTAGTAGAGGGGGCTGGTCGTTTGCACCTCTGAATCCCATGCGAAGCGAGCCCCGATCTTCTTAAGTTGAGTCTCCCTAAAACGTTCCACGTTCTTGGCCGTGAGAAGCTTTGGGTGAATTCCCTTCTTGATCGCAAAATTCTCGCTGTGGATCCCGAAAGCATCAAATCCGATCGGCTCGAAAACGTTTCTCCCCATCAGCGCCATGTAGCGTCCAAATATGTCGGCTCCAACGAAAGCATAGACGTTTCCGACGTGCAGACCCTCGGCGGAGGGATATGGGAACATCATTAGGTTGTAGAACTTCTGACCAGACGCAGAGAGATCCGTTTCGTAAAGCCGGGTCTCTTCCCATGCTTTCTGCCAGCGGGCTTCAATTTGGCGGTGGTCGAACGCGTCGCCGACCCCGGGTGCCTCTGATTTCGTCTGTTCTGTCATATGTCGTTCTTGTGGCTCACTTACCAAGCCAACCAATTCTCAACACAATTGGCCTTTTCGGAGGAATATGCAATGCAAAAAGCGCCCCACATTGTTCGGTCTCACTTGCCCGAATGCCCTGGGGACTGCACACGTCGCGTGGCCCTTTCATGAAGGCCGCGTTGGGGAGGCTCGGCCGAGGTAGCTGGTCTTTCTCCCGTGCCACAAATAAGGTCCCTGCGGCAGACATTTTGGCGCGGCTTCACCTGCCGTTCGGGTGCATGAAACGGGATGCGGGAGGCCGCTCCGCGCGGATCACCGCTGCTGTGGGCGTTCCCCGCCACGGGGTCCCCGTGCCTTTTTGTCTTTTCGTTTTCTGGTCTGTGTTTGCTCCGCCGTCGTTTTGCTTCCGCCCTCACTGGCCCGCTGGCATCAGGGGGCACGGAAGGCGGGACCCTCTAAGGCTCCCCCGCCGCCGCCCTGATTCGCGGGCCTTGGT
>TBL_comb47_HYPODRAFT_10004415_pt1 | contig 16176 bp, 15 predicted proteins | sample TroBogypolimnion_40_FD_10682 | JGI IMG/M metagenome (IMG submission 10682)
ACAAATAGTACATGATATTCGTCATAAAGAAGCAATTGGTTTGGTAGGCGACTATCATCCTTTTCTTCACAAATAAATTAAAATAAAGAATAATCATAAGATAAGGAGATGTTTTTGAGTTAATCAGCATCTCCTTTTTTATACCATAATAAATAAAAACAATATGAAGAACATTCTCGTTACAGGCGGCATTGGTTACATAGGCTCTCACACAGTGATTGAGCTAATGAATCGTGGTTACAATCCTATTATTATTGATAATCTTGTTAATTCGGATATCGAAGTGCTTGATCGTATCGAAAAGATTACAGGTAAGCGTCCAACTTTCGAGAAAGTAGAAATGTGTAACTATGATGAGTTATCTAACTTCTTTAAGAAGTATCCTAATATAGATGCTGTCATTCATTTTGCTGCTATTTTATTGGTAAACGAATCTGTTGACAAACCTTTGATGTATTATCAAAACAATTTGTTTTCGATGGTCAATTTGTTGAAGTGTATGCAGGAGTTTAACATTAATAATATTGTTTTTTCTTCGTCATGTACTGTTTATGGTGAGCCTGATATACTTCCTGTTGATGAATATGCTTCAGTAAAGCCTGCCATGTCTCCTTACGGGAATACTAAAAAGATTTGCGAAGACATCTTAAAAGATACTACTGCTGTTAGTGAAATTAAAACTATTTCTTTAAGATATTTTAATCCTATTGGAGCTCATGAAACTGCTTTAATTGGAGAGTTTCAAGACGGTCCGCCTCATCATTTAATACCTTATATTACAGAAACTGCATCCGGCAAACGTGAAAAGCTAAGAGTGTTTGGTAGTGATTATAATACTCCTGATGGAACTTGCGTAAGAGATTATATTCACGTGGTTGACGTTGCTATTGCTCACATTGCAGCTATCGAAAGACTTATAAATAACAAAACGGATGCTAAATACGAAGTGTTTAATTTGGGAACAGGTATTGGTTATTCTGTTTTGGATATGATTAAAGCTTTTGAAACAGCTACAGGCATCAAAATTAAATATGAATTAGTGCCTCGTAGAGCAGGAGATGTGGAAGCTGTGTATGCCGACAATTCATTGGCCACAAAAGAGCTAAACTGGAAGTGTATTCATTCGCTCGAAGACATGATGCTTAGTGCCTGGAATTGGGAAAAGGCATTGAGTGTGCAGTCGTAATAAGACATTAAGTAGGATATCAAGTTTATTTATGATAAGATTCCTCTTTTATTTTAATTAAATAGTACTTCGATTGAAAAGGAATGCTTATTTTTGCATAATTAATTAATGATAATGATGGATTTCATTTGTAGGATAATATTAAAGTTAATGGGTTGGAATGTAGTAGGCACCTTCCCGTCAGATGTGAAAAAATGCATCTTGGTAGCAGGCCCTCACACAAGTATGTGGGACTTTATTCTAGGTCGTATGGCATTTTACAGGTTTGGAATCAAAGTTAAGTTCCTTATCAAAAAAGAATTGTTTGCTTTCCCTTTCGGGGGATTGCTTAAGGCTCTAGGAGGTATCCCCGTAAATCGCAATACCAAAAATAATACTGTTGAATATGTCTCGGGTTTGTTTCATAATAATGATAAACTTATCATTGTTATAACTCCCGAGGGTACAAGGAAGTATAATGCACATTGGAAGAAGGGATTTTATTACATAGCGCAACGTGCCAATGTTCCTATTGTTTTGGCTTTTATTGATTATGCTAAAAAAGAAGGTGGCATTGGAGCAGTAATACACCCTAGTGGTAACTTTGCTGACGATTTTAAAATCATAGAAGACTTTTATAGAGGAAAGAATGCCAAATATCCCGAAAAGTTTAATCTTAGCGCAATGTATCAGGATAAAGATAAGAACTAAAACCATTGTAAGATCCTAATACTTTGTTATTCCTATTTATCTTATTCGATTTAATTACTTATCATATCTGCTAAACGATATAGTCAATCGTCTAAACGATTTTATCTATTGTCCAAACGACTTAGTCAATCGTCTAAACGATTTAGTCAATCGTCCAAACGATTTTATCTATTGTCCAAACGATTTAGTCAATCGTCCAAACGACTTAGTCAATCGTCCAAACGACTTAGTCTATTGTCCAAACGACTTAGTCAATCGTCCAAACGACTTAGTCAATCGTCCAAACGATTTAGTCAATTGATGTAGCAGGTTTGTAAATATTCTAATTAGAAGAACATGCTGTAATACAAGGACAGCAGATGCTATGTCGAGAAACTGGGTAAACAATTAAAAGACTTATTAAAATGTATTGATATAAACGACTCCTACCGGTCGAATTACTAAACAATTACTGTGGTTGGCAAATAAGACACAGTACTCCTTATTTCAAGATAAGAGTTATCTAAACTATTAAATAACTGAGAACAATAAAGCCTTATCAATTAAATTTGACAAGGCTTTATTGTTATAAAACAATTCCTATAGTGATTAAATATCAGTAGATACAATTAATTGTTAATTGTCTTCAGCATACCATTCAGCATACGAATTAGGAGTTTCGTCGAGGCGGATATGATGAAGTTTTGTTTGAGAAGGAAGTTTCTCCATAATCTTTTGTGCAAAGTCAAGCAACAGATTCTCGCAGCTTGGTTGATAAGGCACAATGATAAGTTTCTCAGAAACTTTATGCCAAATACCTTCATTAATACCCGGCGTTTCGTCATTAATAATAAGCGCATGATCAAATGGGTTGACGATGGCTTCATTAACAATAGTTTTTAATAAACCAAAATCCATTACCATGCCATTCTTAGGTGAAGTATTATCTTTAATAGGTTCGCCGATAACAGTTACAGCCATCTTATAAGAATGCCCGTGAATGTTACGGCAAGGGCCATCATATCCTAATAAAACATGAGCGCTCTCGAACCTAAACTCTTTGGTTAATCTAATCTTAGCCATAACTTATTTAATGATTTTGAAATTAAAAGAAGTTGATGAATTCGCATCCATAAATACCGTAAGTATATAAACTCCTTTGGACAGCGTGCTACTATCGAACTCGTAATTATAATCTTGTTTATTAAAGCGAATATCTATCTTTTTACCGGTAATATCTGATAAAAGAAAGATAGGTTTGTTAGGTGTTGCATTGCCAAAGCTTACATTAAATATATCCTTGGCGGGATTAGGATACACCAGAATATTGTTTGTTGCTGATAGCTTCGAATACGCGAAAGCATCAGGACTCCAAATCATAGGAGCAAATTCAGGATGATCAATAAAAGGATTCCTGTTGTGTTGAATAGCATAAACCGAGTCGTTGCGGTTAATTTCCTTTTGACTAACCGGATCCAAAGCATTCCATTGTAAAAACATATTGATTTGCCAAGCTTGCAAAGCCGGATAAGTAGTTCCATCAAGCACATGCACAACTTCGTTGCCCGATGCCGCAGAAGTAAACCAACTTACAATAAGATCCTCATAACGGGTAACCATATAAAAATAAGTACGTGCAAAATCTCCTTTAAATGAATCAGTAGGCTCAAATACTGTTCCGGTATAACCGGGATAAGTACAAGGCCCTAACTTGCTTCCATTAGATGAAGTCCAGGTAGGACTTGTAACTTTACCGAAAGGAAAGTTAGAACGGCGGTTGTTGACATAACCGTCAGTAGGATACAAATGATTTAAATCCCCATACATGGGATAAGCATCACCAAAATAACTTGCCGGAAACGAATGCTCTCTATTATAACAATCACCCTCCTGACTATAGTTACCACACTGATTTTGATTATGAATATAATGATAAGTAGGATTGCCATCCGAATAAGGATCCCATACATAATTAGCAATGGCATTGGGCTTAGTATCTGTTTTAACGAATAAAGACCAGAGACTGGCGTAATCATTTTGAGTATGCCCGTTGGTGATTATTGTTTTCAAAGCTGTCTTTAACTGAGCTGTGTATAAACCTTGGGTACTGTCATAATACCCTGGAGGTATCTGCGCAAAGCTTACATATATAAAGGATAAGAATAATAATATGGTTAGAAAACTTCTCTTTATGTTGATCATAATTTTGTGTAAAATGTAGATAATTAATCAATGTTATAAATAAGATTCACTATCTTTTGTAAACAATCAGCATCTACATTATCAAAAGAATCTAAATCTTTACTATCAATATCAAGAACACCTACAATTTCTCCGATATTGTTTTTAAGAGGTACTACAATCTCCGACTTCGAACGAGAATCACAAGCAATATGTCCCGGGAATTGCTCTACATCAGGAACAATAATAGTTTCTTTAGCATTGATAGCTGCCCAGCAAACTCCATCATCCTTCTTTAATTCCATACAAGCAACAGGTCCCTGATACGTTTTTACAATGAGTTTGCCATTATTTAAACAGTAAAAGCCCGTCCAGAAATTATAATCAATCTTATGATGAAGCACAGCAACAACACTGCACATTCTTGCATCAATATCATTGCTTTTCTTTAACAGTTCTTTTAACTGTATATATATACGTTCGTATTTATCTAACTTTGCCATAATGTAAAAAAGACGATGTCTAATAAAAACATCGTCTTTCAGTTTTTGTTTGTATTTTGATTAAGCTTTTTCTAATTCAACGGTAAAGTGACGCATGATTGGAGCTTCGTAAGTTATTTTATAACCTTTTGTGATGCTTTCTCTGCGATCGAAAACATTCTTTAAAGCTACAGCCACTACATCCATGTGATTATTAGTGTAAACACGACGAGGAATTGCCAAACGTAAAAACTCTAAAGCAGGATAACGATTGATTCTGGTTTCAGGATCTCTGTCAGCAAGAATAGTTCCAATTTCTACAGCACGAATACCTGCTTCAATATATAATTCCACACCTAAAGTCTGAGCTATATATTCTTCTTTTGGAACATGAGTTAATACTTTTTTAGTGTCAACAAATATTGCATGACCGCCCACAGGACGTTGGAAAGGAACACCATATTCATCAAGCTTAGCACCTAAATATTCCACTTGTTTTATACGTGTTTCTAAGGTTTCGAACTCTGTGTTTTCGTCTAAGCCTTGTGCCAAAGCATTCATATCTCTGCCCGACATGCCACCATAAGTTACATAACCTTCGAACATAATATTAAATACACTTGCTTTCTTAAAAAGCTCTTCTGTACGCATCCCAATAAAACCACCCATGTTAACGATAGCATCTTTCTTTGCACTCATCGTCATAACATCAGCATAAGAAAACATTTCTTTAGTGATTTCTTTTATGGTTTTATTTTGATAACCTTTTTCGCGCATCTTTATGAAGTAAGCATTCTCAGCAAAACGAGCTGCATCAAATACAACCATCTTGCCATACTTATCAGCAACAGCTCTTACATCTTTCAAATTCTGAATAGATACTGGCTGCCCTCCTGATGAATTACAGGTAACGGTCATTACGATAAAAGTAATCTTATCTGTATTGTTTTTTATAACTGTTTCGAGCTTTTCAATGTCAACATTGCCTTTAAAAGGATGTTCCAAAGCTGTATCAAAGGCTTCAGCAATTGTACAGTCGTAAGCTTTAGCTTTACGAAATTCGATATGTCCTTTTGTAGTATCAAAGTGTGAATTGCCCGGGACAATATCTCCTTCTTTAACTAATACTGAAAACAAAACATTCTCGGCTGCACGTCCCTGATGTGTAGGCAGGAAGTAATCGAAGCCTAATATGTTTTTGATTGCATTCTTCATCTTAAAATAAGAAGAAGCGCCTGCATAACTCTCGTCGCCAAGCATCATTTCGCTCCATTGACGATCGCTCATTGCTCCTGTACCCGAATCGGTAAGCAGGTCAATGAATACTTTATCGCTACTTAAATTAAAGAGATTGTATTTTGCCTCTTTAATCCATTTTTCGCGTTCTTCTCTTGTACTTCTTTTTATAGGTTCAATCATCTTGATCTTGAAGGATTCTGCAAATGGTAATTCCATGTCTTTTAATATTAAATTCATAAATATAAAAATAAAAAATTAGTAAAATAGATTAGTTTAGTATAGATCAGAAATGATAACTATCTCTATTCTTAACATTAAGAAAGAGACTTTTGAAAAGCTCTTGTGTAAAGTACAAATCCATTATAACAATCCCTTTAATTTTACAAAAGTAAGATAAATTTTAATACCTTTGCACATTATTTGTAATAAATATTATTAATAATTATTAAACAACTGATATTAATCTAAATAAATAAAACAATGAAAAATATTTTAATCATCATTTTGACATCTTTTACGCTTACGGTGTCTGCGCAGTACGACAAGTTTTTTGAAAACAAAACGCTTCGTATCGACTTTTATCATTCAGGGAACTTTGAACATGAGTACTACAGACCTGACGAATTGATTGAGAAAGCAGGATGGGCAGGTTCGAAAGTTAATCTTATTGATACTTTTAATTATGGTAAGTTTAGGATTATGGTGTATGACAAAGCTTCTGATCTATTGATTTATTCACGTGGCTTTTCTTCCATCTTTGCTGAATGGCGCACTACCAAAGAGGGTCATGGGGCATGTGGCAATTATCAGGAAACTATGATGGTTCCTTATCCAAAGAATATCATTAAAGTGGTTTACCAAAGTAGGGATAGTCTAAATGTTTGGAATACTATAGCCGAGGATGAAATTGATCCGAAAAAGGCTGAGATTACTAAGCCTAAGAAGTCTAAGGCTGAAACCATTAAACTGCAATATTCAGGAGATCCTTCTGTGAAGTTAGATATTGCTATTATCGCGGATGGCTATACTAAAAATGACAAGGAAAAGATGCTAAAGGATTTCGAAAGCTTTAAGAATAGTATCTTAAGTTGTTCTCCTTATGATAAAAACAAGGATAAGATAAATATCTGGGGAGTAGCTACAGTGTCTATTGAATCGGGGATTACGAGTCCTAATGATTCTATTTTTAAAAAGACTATTCTCAAGTCAAGTTTTAATGGAATTAATTCCGACAGGTATATATTGACTGTCGAAAACAAAACGCTTCAGGATCTTTTGGCTGACACTCCTTATGATCAGATTGTGATTATGTGCAATACCACTAAGTACGGTGGCGGAGGTATTTACAACTTCTATTGCACGGTGGCTGCCGGCAATAAAGTGGCGCCTTATCTTTTTCAACATGAATTTGGGCATGCTTTTGCAGGTTTGGCCGACGAATATTATACTTCCGAAGTTTCAGTAGAGAATTTTTATCCTTCTAAAATTGAGCCTTGGGAACCCAATATTACTACCTTAAGTAATTTTTCTGCTAAATGGAAGAGCATGGTTGCTGATAGCGTTGCCATTCCAACTAAAGTTGATGATAAATATATGAATACGGTTGGAGTTTACGAAGGTGGCGGTTATATGGCCAAAGGCGTTTATCGCCCTTACATTGATTGCACTATGAAATCTGTTAAGATTAATGCATTTTGCCCGGTGTGTAAGCAATCGATAGAACAAATGATTGAATTTTATTCTCATTAAAAATTAATATCTATTTTAAATAAAGTGAAAGCCTCCGTCAATAGTTTGACGGAGGCTTTTTTTTAGGTCAAAACTATCATCAAATTTAAATATTTTCTTTTGTTTTTTTATATTTTTACCACTTTCGTGGAATGGATTGTAGGTAAATGTCAGGATTCTTATCTTTAATAAAGGTATTTCTTTTTTGTTATTTAATCAAATTGTATTTTTAAAAATAAATTCTTATCTGCCGAAAGGCAAAGTGAATTAATTGATTAATTTAAATATCTTTTCAATAATAATTTTATTTAATAATAATAAAACAGATATCTAAACTCTAAATTCTGTTTTCTTTTTAAGCTCTATTTCTTTATCTTATAATAAATTTATTTTATATAAGATAAAGAAATACATAAGTATGACGCTTGTATTTATTGGAATGTAATTTGTTGTCATTGGAATGATTCATGTACTCTTTGGAATGACCCATGTACCCTTTGGAATGACCCATGTACTCTTTGGAATGACTCATGTACTCTTTGGAATGACCCATGTACCCTTTGGAATGGCATTTGTATCCATCGGAAAGTACTTTGTATCGCGATACAAAGTACTTTCCAAAGGGTACATGGGTCATTCTTATTAATTCTTTTTATTTATAAATAAACCATTTATATTAATAAATAAAACATTAATAATAATAAATAATACCATGATATATCAATTTAAATACACTACCTTTGCCGGAAATTGCTTCATACAACTAAATTAAAACAATTATCATGGAAAAAGCAGATACCGTTAAAAGAAACTTCAGGATGAGCGACCCAATAATGCTCTTACACGCAGAGGGTTCGCTCTTACAATTCATAAAAAATAAATCAGATTTCACAGTTAAATTTAATGATCTCAAAGATCCTTTTGCAGCCAATATGCAAGCAAAAATTGACTACTGTCGTACAATTGTGAGAGATGGAGAGAAGGTAACTGACCAAGTATGGGAAACTGAGGGCGTTCAAGTAGAAATTGAAAACGGAAGATATATTTTTCAGTATGTTTTGGGCTATTTATTGAATGCTCAACCAAAAGATGCTACCGCCAGAAAGAACTTTGGACAACCTGAATATAAGGCAGCAAGTCGCTCAGCAACTAAATTGCCCATTTTGTTAGAAAAAGCCTATACATTTGCAAATGAACCTATATTAAAACAAAAATTAATAGCTAAAGGGGCAACAGAAGCCGATATCTTAAGCCTGCACGACACCGGCAAAGCCATCACTAAGGCTTTGCAAGATCAAACATCGGTTAAAGGTGGAAGGACTGCAACTAAAGATGATAGGATTATAAGTTTAAATAATGTATGGGCAGATTATAGCTTCATCAGTGGCTGCGCAAAAACAGTTTACATGAATAACTATGCTATGTTACACGTATTTGTGCTATATCCTAAGGGTTAAAGGAAAGCAAAAGCTTCCCGCAAAGGGGAAAATAAAAATAAATAACATACAGCAGAGTACGAAAAGCAATCGGATTAGGTAGTTGACAATAAAAAAACCTTCACCAAATAAATGATGAAGGTCTTTAAAACATCGAGTACTTCAAGTACTTGAAGTATTTAAAGTACTTGAAGTGCTTTTTTCTTATTGAAGTACTATTTTCTTAGTATATGTTTTATCACCATCATAGATATTCATAAAATAAATACCTTTTTGCAATCCCGAAAGGTCAATTTCATTTAATAGCTGATGTTGTAAGTTAGCTTTTGAATATACTTTTTCGCCTAGCAAATTATAAACATCCAAAGTCTGGATATTCGACTTCAAACCACTAATATATAGCTTCCCATTTGTAGGATTTGGGTAAACATTTATAGTATTATCATTTTGATATTTAGAAATACCGGTGCCGAGTGGATGTGATTTAAAATGAATTTCATCAACCTTAAGCACAGAGCCAACAAAAGTAAGCAAACTATCGGACCAGATCGAGGACATGATGTCTACAATAACTGTATCAGGAGCTTGACCTACGTTAAAAGGGATTTCGACATACTGATAAGTGGCAGCTGCAAGAAGATATTGCCCACCATACTGAAAAGAAGTGCCATTCTTTTTGAAATTAATACCAATCATAGCGGTATCGTTTGCAACAGGAGTGTATTTATAATAGAAAGCCAGGGTGTCAATTTGATTGGTAAAAGGCAGGCCACCTTGTTCAGTACAATTGTTACAATTACGTGGATAAAACCCTGTTGAAATCCAACCGGGCTGAGCAGCAGGATGATTGTTTTGACTCCCTGAAACAGTAGTTAGTTCCATAGCATAATTGCCTAGAACAGCATCAGTTGTTCTATTAAATCCTTGCCCGTTACGGCTATCTTGCAAATGCCATTTAGTAGGAACATAAAAGATTTGACTTTGCCATGATTCGAAATCACCGTTAAACATAGCAGGCTGACTACTTACACCTTTAAAAGAAATACTGTCGATAAACAAAGTGCTACCGGCTACACCATTGTTGACCATTACATTACTTGAAGTTGCAGCAAATATAACCGAATCAGGGGTAGAAGGCAAAGGAGGGTAAAAAGTGAAATCAAAAGGGGTATAAGTAGCATGAATACCACCTATTTTGAAAGCATAAGTTGCGATGTTGACTCCCGCCGAACTGAAAACAATAATAATAGTAGCAGAATCAGCAGACGCAACATTGTATTTATAATACCCTCTGATACCAGTGGGAGACTGATTGTAAGGCATTCCCCCTACCCAAGAAGTAGGATTACCATTGTTAGGATTAGTATTTAAAAAATACCCGAAAGCAGTATCCGTAGCACTAGCCTCGGTAACAAGTTTTACTGCATAATTACCATGATAGGCATCGGTAGTTCTGGTAACGTTTGCAGGAAGATTGAAGGTAAAGAATGCGTCAGAATTAGAAGAGTAATTGTAATTAAGAGGACTATTGATAGTGTCAATATTCCATTGTTCGAAATTCCCGTTTGGGATTGGGTTTTGCCCAAAAGTTGTGATAGCAATAAATGCTAAAACCAACAAAAGTAAATGTTTTTTCATTTTTATTAAGATTTAATTTGTTAATGTTTTGGAAATAATGTTTAAGATATATTACTTATACAATTAATATGCTAAATAGTTTCGAAATTGTATGTTTTTTATTGATTATTTCCAGATTGTTAATCTTTTTATTCTATCTTTGTATAATTATTTTAAAAGAGTTGGAATGAAAAAAAGTAGCATACTGTTATTAATAACAATTATAAGTATTAAAGTGTTCAGTTTAAGTTTTAGAGATACTGTTGATGATAAAGATATAAATAAATTGTGGCTTGATTGTAAATTAGAAAAAGAAATACCATTTGTTGTCTTTAATACAGCTATGATTGCTTATAATAAAATGAATAATCTTAAGAAAAAGGATATTATCACTATTGTTGATTTCTCGAAACCATCAACAGAGAAGAGGTTTTATGTAATAAATATCGAAAGTAAACAGGTTTTGTATAAAGATTTTGTTGCTCATGGTAAGAATACAGGTGAGAATTATGCTAAGAGTTTCTCCAATAAACCACAATCACTTAAAAGTAGTTTGGGTTTATTTGTAACTGCTGAAACTTATCATGGCAAACATGGCTATTCCCTAAAACTTGATGGGCTCGAAAAAGAGAATAATAATGCAAGAGCAAGAGAAATTGTTATCCATGGAGCTGATTATGTTAGTCAGAAATTTATTGACAAGTATGGCCGACTAGGTAGAAGTTGGGGTTGCCCGGCTTTGCCTTTAGCAGTCTCAAAAGAGATTATTGATAAGATTTCGGGTGGTAGTTGCTTGTTTATATATGGAATAGATGAAACGCAAAAGAAAACTCTGAAGAAGTAGGTATCATTACTAATAAATTAATTGTAACTTTGCAATCAGATTTATCAATTATCTTCATTAAAATAAAATTGCTGATGTTTATAGCTTTGATACTAACTTTTATCAGTGCAATATTCTTTCCGGGGATAATTATTCGTACCAAAAGTATTGCGAGCGGACGGAAAGGAGCAGGTATTTTGCAGCCGATGAGGGATATATGGGTGCTTATGCACAAAGGGAATGTTTTTAGCAAAACTACGAGCATGATATTTAGGATTGCTCCCGTTATTAGTTTTGCAACTATATGTTCTGTTCTTTTAGTGGTCCCTTTCGGGAAATTAGGTTCAGTCGTTTCCTTCGAGGGCGACTTCGTATTCTTTGCTTACATGTTGGCCTTAGGAAAGTTCTTTATGATAATCTCAGCTTTAGACACAGGAAGTAGTTTCGAAGGCATGGGTGCAAACCGCGAGGCATTATACTCGATGCTTGTTGAGCCTGCTTTCTTTATTTTGATCGCTACATTTACCCTGCTTACAGGTTATACATCGTTTAGCAGTATCTTTTCGGTAGTTAACTTCAATCATGAAACGTATTTTATTATTGGTATAATTGCCTTCTATCTTTTCGTTCAGATTGCAATGATAGAGAACAGCCGTCTACCTGTTGACGATCCAAAGACTCATCTTGAATTAACAATGGTTCATGAAGTAATGATATTAGATAATAGTGGCTTTGATTTAGCTTTAATCCATTTTACAACTGCTTTAAAGTTTTCATTATATGGCTTGCTTATTGCAAATTGTATCTTCCCTTCGATACCTAATCTTTATCTTCAGTTTGGGATATTCTTCGTTGTTCAGGTATTGTTTGCTATGGTTGTAGGTTATCTCGAATCCTTCCGTGCCCGTAACCGCATGATGAGAAATCCTCAATTCATTCTCACTTTATCTTCTATAGCTTTGATAGGTTTCTTATTGGTATTAATTCTTCATAATCTTAAATAAAATTATGACACTACTAATAATTATATTCGCCGTTACATTAATCTATTTCAGCATTACCGAAAGGTTTAAAACCTATGCTATTCTGATAGGTTTGCAAGGATTAATGCTGTTTGGTATTGCAATATTTAAACTAACAAGCACCGATTTGCCTAACCTAATATTTATTGTATCCGAAACATTGCTCTTTAAAGGTATTATTGTTCCCTTTTTATTATTTAAGATTATAAGAGAAAACAAGATTCATAAAGTTCACAATAAAGCTATTCCGGGTTTCTATTCATTAATATCCATATCATTTGGTTTGTTGATAAGCGTTATACTTGCAAAGTCGTTAAACAATAAAAATGTAGACTTCTTATACTTCACAATCTCTTTATTCTCTTTATACACCGGTTTATTTCTTATCATCGGACATAAAAAGATATTCTCACACTTAATAGGATTCTTAATTATTGAAAACGCAGTATTCTTATTGTCGGTTGCAATCGGTAGTGAGATGCCTATGCTGATCAATACTGCTATCCTATTAGATATCTTTGTGAGTGTGCTTATCCTTGGTGTATTTTTAAATAAGATAGGGGACAAAATAAATGATTTTGAGTCGGAGAAACTAACTAAACTAAAGGATTAAAACTTATTAAAGATGCTGTTAATATATTTTATAATAACTATAATACTTGCTGTTGCGGTTGTCTTTGTCAACAACCGTACCTTTAGCAAAATGACAATGCTTTTGTTTGTTGCTATTCAAATTGCTTTTAATGTGTTTGCATTGCAACATTACAACAGTATAGAGCTTACTTATTTCACCTTCGATGCACCTGCTATAATATTTCTTACCATACTATCTATCATACTTACAACTACCACTTATCATAGCTTAATTTATTTAAGAAGGGAATACAAGCGACGGTTCAATTCTTATATTGCTGCACTTATTGTTTTGTCAGCTTCCATCACGGGTGCATATCTTTCAAACTCCTTAACGGTTAACTGGATTTTCGTTGAAGCAACTACACTTGCCGTTGCAGTTCTTATCTATCACGAACGAACTCAACAAGCTTTAGAAGCAACCTGGAAGTATGTTTTCTTATGTTCTGTTGGTATTGCTATGGCTTATATGGGAATATTATTTCTAAGCTCAACAGTTCATGCAACAGGCACTTCAAGAATTACCTATCAAAGCATGGCGGAGATTGTAGCCCATGCAAATCCTGTTTATCTTAAGATAACTTTTATCTTTATTTTGATAGGATATAGCACTAAGATGGAGCTGTTCCCGATGCACACTGTCGGTATTGATGCTAATTCAGTTGCTCCGGCACAGGTTGGTGGCTTTATTTCTTCAGTTATGGTAAATGTAGGTTTCCTATCTATATTTAGAGTTTATATTGTGCTTGCCAACAATGCCGAAGTTCTTCTTTGGATGAGTCATGTGCTGATGCTTACAGGAGTTTTATCTTTATTGGTAGCAGCAGGATATATGCTCAAATCAACACATAATAAACGTATGCTTGCTTATTCAACACTCGAAAACGTTGGTATCATTGCAATATCTTTAGGCGTGGGTGGCATTGGATACTATGCAGCATTTCTACATATAATCTTACATTCGTTCACCAAAGCCGGATTATTCTATCAGGTAGGGCAAAGCAAACGATATTTCCATTCATACGAATTAAATAAAACAGGCAACTATTTCAAACTCTTTCCTGCTGGTGCAATTGCATTACTTTTAGGTTTGATTTGCATTACTGCAATACCTCCTTCCGGGATGTTTATTTCGGAATTCATGACATTTAAAGCTTTAATATCTTCGGGAAACTGGATTGTCTTTATCCCAATGGTATTGCTCTTAACCTTTGTAATGTATGCTTTGTTTGTAAGAATATTTCATTTACTATTCTCCGAACCATTGGAACCTATATCTCTAATAGAGCCGGTTAAAGTAAACCCTGTTGAAACAATATCTCAATATATGTTGTTTGCAATAGTAATTTACCTCTGCTTTATCCGTCCGCCATTCCTTAACGATATTATTAACCAGGCAATAGCTGTAATACCAAAATAAAGATTATGAAGACGAATAGTTTTATAGCTGTTGAAAACAACACGGTAGTCAGGCTTGCTCAGATACCTGTAATTGATTATGCAAGCTTTACTGAGAACGTTGACGAATTGTTATCCGACAAAGCCAGACATTGCGTTAGTTATTATGGCTACAATCAGGGTGGGTATTTAAGGTTGATTTGCTGTATTGCCGATGATTCTATTGCTAAGATATATCTCTTTTCTCATTATATAAATATAGCTAAGGATAAGTCCTTGCCTTCACTCACACCTAAACATTTTTCTTTACATAACTTCGAAAGGGAGATTCACGAGAACTTTGGCATTAATTTTATTGCACACCCTTGGCTTAAGGGCGTAAGGTTTCCTTTCGATGCTTCTGATAAGAGCAAGACTATGGATAACTATCCTTTTTATGAAATAGAAAGCGACGAGCTTCATGAGGTTGGTGTAGGTCCGGTTCATGCAGGAGTTATTGAGCCCGGGCACTTTCGTTTTATATGCAATGGCGAAAAGGTTATTCATTTAGAGATACAATTAGGCTATCAACATAGAGGTGTTGAGGAGTTGTTTAAAACTAAAACTAATCTACAGCGTCATATCCTTTCGGAGAATATTGCAGGCGATACTGCTATCGGGCATTCACTTGCTTATGTTTCTTTAATGGAGACTTTGGCAGGAATTAAAGTCAGCGAGGTATTGCAGATCGAACGTTGTATTGCTTTGGAGTTGGAAAGGATTGCAGTTCATATTGGTGATACTGCTGCTTTGTGTACCGATGTTGCGTATCAGTTAGGGCAGGTTGTTAACGAGGCTTTGCGGACTTCAATTATTAATACAACTCAAAAGTGGTGTGGCAATCGTTTTGGTAAAGGAGGCATTCGCACTGACGGTACTAATTACCCGATGACGGATGAGTTTATTTATTATATGATGGATATTTTGGAAGATGTTTTAAAGAGGTATCTGGAAATGTCGGATAGGATGCTTAATCTCTCGAGTGTAAATGCTCGTTTCGATGACGTAGGAACTGTTACTACCAAACAAGCCGAACTTATTGGTGCGGTCGGGATGGCTGCAAGGACCTGCAATATTAAGAGGGATATCCGTACTTCACACCCTTTTCAGTATTATAAGAATCTTAAATATGATGCTGTAACTTTAGAGAGTGGCGATGTGCTTGCCCGTGCTACTTTGCGAAGGATGGAAGTGGAGCGTTCTGTTGCTGTCGTTCGTCAGTTGGTGAATGAACGTAAGAAGTTTAATGAGAATTATTATTCAAAGAAACCTAATTATAACATTCGTCCTTCCGGTGATTCTTTTGCTATCTCTTTGACCGAAGGATGGCGTGGAGAGATTTGCCATACTGCTATTACCGGAAGGTCGGGCGAGATACTTCATTATAAAATAAAAGATCCTTCCTTTCACAACTGGATGGCTTTGGCTATTGCTGTCCGCAACCAGGAGATTTCTGATTTCCCGGTTTGCAACAAGAGTTTTAATCTTTCTTATTGTGGTAACGATTTATAATTTAAGACAATGATAACCGACGATTTTAAAATACTACGTTCGCACGGCATACAATATGTAAAAGATTTAACGAAGGTTAATCTTACCGGATTGTTTCGCGGACGCCCTGTTATTTCCAACAATCTTACTCCTGCCGAGCGTAAAGCTGTCATACAATTATGTCCTGTTAAAGCTTTAAGTGGTGAAGATAATCTTAAATTAGATTTAGGTA
>TBL_comb47_HYPODRAFT_10004416_pt1 | contig 16175 bp, 16 predicted proteins | sample TroBogypolimnion_40_FD_10682 | JGI IMG/M metagenome (IMG submission 10682)
GCTCAATGTGTTCATTGATAGATGAATCTTTTTCAATAAATAAATCACGCTGAGGTACGTAGGCTTCTGGTTGGTAATAGTCGTAGTAACTAACAAAATACTCAACCGCATTACGCGGAAAAAACTCTCTAAATTCGCTGTACAGTTGAGCAGCCAAAGTCTTATTAGGGGCAAAAATAATCGCTGGGCGCCCAGTTCTAGCGATGACATTGGCCATCGTAAAGGTCTTTCCGGAGCCCGTTACACCTAACAGCGTCTGAAACGTCAAGCCATCGTCAACACCGGCCACCAGAGCCTCAATTGCTGCTGGCTGATCCCCNGCTGGGGCAAACGGTTGATAGAGGTGAAAAGGAGAATCTGGGAAGGACACAAATTTAGCAGGGTCTAAATCGTGGCCAGCCTCGCCTAGCGGATCAGCCACTGGGCCTTTTTGGACTTCGGCAACTATGGAATTTGATGAATTTTTAGGTAACTTAGTGGGCATCTCGGCTATCATTTCATCTGTGAGTTTTATTCACAGCGAATTTTGTACAGACATTGATTTTGCTCTTTTATTGGGAAATAGTTGAATCTGACATCCAAAAGGTCAATTAAGCCAAATTTAACTGAATTTAACGTCCATTACCGCAGAAACCACCCTTAAATCATCCTCCCGACCCCCAAATGACCCTTTTTACTTCCGTTCAATTAGCCCCTAAAGACCCTATTTTTGGCCTCACAGAAGCCTATGTTGCCGATCAAAGGGCAGATAAGGTAAACCTCGGTGTTGGCGTTTATTACACAGATGAAGGAAAAATTCCTCTTTTAAAGGCGGTAATTAAGGCGGAAGAAGATTTGGTTGCTAAGCATTCCCCTCGAGGCTACATCCCTATTGAAGGTCCAAACCCATATAATTTAGCAGTGCAAACACTGTTATTTGGCGCAGAATCTAGCCTGATCAAAGATGGTCGCGTAGTAACTGCAGAATGTATTGGTGGTACCGGTGCGCTTCGTGTTGGTGCTGATTTCATTAAGCGGCTTAATTTGAATGCGCCCGCTGCAATCAGCAATCCTACCTGGGAAAATCATCGCGGTATTTTTGAATCCGCTGGCTTTGAAGTCATCGAGTACAGCTACTTTGACGCCAAGACTCGTGGCGTAGATTTTGATGGAATGGTGAAATCCTTAGAGTCATTCCCTCAGTTCACAACTGTTTTACTACATGCTTGCTGTCATAACCCTACCGGCGCAGATATTACTGAAACTCAATGGTCACAGGTAATTGATATCTGTAAAACCAAAAAACTCATACCTTTCCTGGATATGGCTTATCAAGGTTTTGCCGACGGCATTGAACAAGACGGCATAGCTGTTCGCTTGTTTGCACAATCAGGCATGTCCTTTTTTGTATCCAGCTCCTTTTCTAAATCTTTTTCGCTATATGGTGAACGTGTTGGAGCCTTATCCATCGTTCACAGAAAGCAAAGAAGAATCTACTCGCGTGATGTCTCAACTCAAACGTGTCATTCGTACCAATTACTCAAATCCCCCAACCCATGGCGCAGCGATCACAGCGGCAGTACTTAATTCACCAGAACTCAGAAAGCTTTGGGAAGATGAGCTGGCACAAATGCGCGAACGCATTAAGTCCATGCGTGAGGCTCTTGTGTCCAAATTGGCTGCCGCTGGCACCAAACAAGATTTTGCGTTTATTAACGCTCAACGGGGGATGTTTTCATATTCAGGTTTAACACCTCAACAAGTTGAACGTTTACAAAAAGAAGATGGCATTTATGCCCTCTCCACTGGTCGTATTTGTGTAGCTGCTCTCAATACCAAAAATATTGATAAGGTAGCTACTGCGATCGCCCGCGTATTAGCGTAACAAGCGGTTACACCGTTTTTCTGGAGGCATCATGCTATATCAGCTACATGAATTTCAAAAAGCCCTACTTCAACCAGTCAGTTCATGGGCTCACGCAGCTTCTGAAGCTTTTATTAATGCATCCAATCCAGCTTCTAAGGTGCCAGGATCTGAGCGTTTAGCTGCTAGCTATGAGTTACTTTACCGTTTAGGTAAAAACTATAAGAAACCGGAATTTGGAATTCGCTCCGTTGAAGTAGATGGTCATGAGGTTGCGATTCACGAAAGAATTTCTTTAGCTAAGCCATTTTGTAATCTGATTCGCTTTAAACGCTTTTCCGATGACGTCAAAATCATTCAGAAGTTAAAAGATGATCCTGTTGTGTGGTGGTTGCGCCACTATCTGGTCACCACTCCACCTTACTGCGCGATACCGTGCGTACGCTACTGCAAGATCACAAGGTATACATTACCGACTGGATTGATGCTCGCCTTGTACCGCTTGAAGATGGCGATTTTAGTTTGGATGACTACGTCCATTACATCCAAGATTTTATTAGATCCATCGGCGCAGAAAATCTGCATGTGATTTCTGTATGTCAGCCAACAGTTCCTACTTTGGGTGCAATTTCTTTGATGGCCTCTGCTGGTGAAAAAACACCTGCCTCCATGATCATGATGGGCGGCCCTATTGATGCCCGTAAATCCCCCACAGCCGTAAACAATCTCGCTGAACAAAAATCTTATAACTGGTTTGAAAGTCATGTTGTTTATAAGGTTCCGCCAACCTATCCAGGTGCTGGTCGTCGAGTCTATCCAGGCTTCTTGCAACATACCGGCTTCATTGCCATGAACCCACAAAACCATATGCAGTCACATTGGGATTTCTTTCAAAACTTAGTGCGCGGTGACGAGCAAGATGCAGAGTCCCATATTCGCTTTTACGATGAGTACAACGCAGTATTGGATATGGATGCTAAATACTATTTAGATACCATTAAAACAGTATTCCAAGACTACTCCTTACCCAATGGCACATGGGCGGTGGCCGGTGACTTAGTCAAACCTGAGGATATTAAAAAAACTGCCCTCCTCACTATTGAAGGGGAGTTAGACGATATCTCTGGTAGCGGCCAAACCCGTGCTGCACATGACCTTTGCCTTAACATTCCGAAGGTGAATAAAGATCACTATGAGGTAGCTGGCGCTGGTCACTATGGCATTTTTGCTGGTCGTCGCTGGCGTGAAAAGGTTTACCCAAAAATTAAATCCTTCATTCGCGAACATCAACCTGCGCAAAGAAAGACTCAGGCAAGATTACCTAAATTGGCCGCAAAGTAATACGCTCAAATTATTAGCCAATAGCGCTCGTAATTTTCAGCGTTTTGTAATGTAATGAATCCCTTCCAGGCGAACCAACTTACTGATCTCCTGGAAGACGCCCTTCCTCAGACGCAATGTACTAAATGTGGCTATCCTGATTGCCATGGTTATGCGCAAGCCCTAGCGAGCGGCAATGCCCCTCCTAATCGTTGCCCTCCGGGCGGAACAGAAGGCATCAAAAGATTAAGTGCAATCCTGATCTCAATCTACCCTCAGGATGCCTATGAACTTCACCCCACTATTGATCCAGAATGTGGTTTTGAGCGCCCTAGATCGGTGGCATTTATTGACCCCAATAGATGCATTGGCTGCACTCTATGCATTCAGGCCTGCCCTGTAGATGCCATTGTTGGTGCATCAAAACAAATGCACGTTATTCTGGGCGATTGGTGTACAGGCTGTGATCTTTGCATTCCACCCTGCCCGGTTGATTGCATTAGCATGCTAGAAATAACTGATCAGCAAACAGGCTGGGATGCCTGGACAATCGATTTGGCAAATGTCGCGAGAATGCGCTATCACACACGCGATCAGAGGTTGGACCGAGAGGATCGCGACAATGCAGATCGGCTAGCAAAAAAGGCATCGGTAAAATTAGCTGCGATTAACGCAGAAGATCCAACCTCCGAAGAAGCAAAAAAAGAACAGGAAAGAAAGCGGTCAATCATTGCCGCTGCTATGGCAAGAGCTCAACAGAAAAAATCATGAACTTAGAAAAGCGTCAAGCTTTCTTTGAGTTACTCAAAGAAAANAACCCTAATCCAGAAACTGAACTGGAGTACAGCTCACCATTTGAGCTATTGATTGCCGTATTNCTATCAGCGCAAGCTACGGATGTCTCNGTAAATAAAGGCACCNGTGAGCTGTTTAAGATCGCCAACACGCCACAAGCACTACTAAATCTGGGTGAAGAAGGGGTGAGGCCCTATATTCAGCATATTGGATTATTCAATTCAAAGGGTCGNCACATTCAAGAGACNTGTCGCCTACTCATTGATAAGCATGGCGGTANTGTCCCGCAACATCGTGAAGGCCTGGAGTCCTTGCCAGGAGTTGGTAGAAAAACTGCCAACGTGATTTTAAATACCGCTTTTGGTCAAGCAACCATTGCAGTAGACACCCACATCTTTCGAGTATCCAACCGAACTGGTCTGGCACCTGGAAAGGATGTTGTCGAGGTTGAGGAGAAATTGCTTAAACGCGTTCCCAAAGAATTTTTACAAGATGCTCATCACTGGCTTATTCTGCATGGTAGATATACCTGTAAGGCGCGCAATCCTGAGTGCGCTCAATGCATTGTTGAGCCACTCTGTAGCTTTAAACAAAAAACTAGCAAAGGCAAGGTTCGTGGCGATATTTAATCCAACCCGTGAAGAAGTGCGTCGCTTTTTCTGCGATACCTGGAAGAAAAAAACTGAGAAGCATATTCTCACTCCAATGGAAATACTAGCTGGCGACTGGATGGCGCAACACCCCGAATATCATTCCCAATTAATGGATCCTGAGGGTGCATTAGAGCAAGACTACGCACCAGAACGCGGTGAAACTAACCCTTTCTTGCATCTCTCAATGCACTTATCCATTAGCGAACAGATCTCTATCAATCAACCGACTGGTATCAAAGAGATTGCCGAGAAACTGACTAAGAAATTAGCCTCTGAACATGAAGCTCATCACCTCATGATGGAGTGCCTAGGCCGAGCGATGTGGGAAGCGCAGCGCGAAGGCGAACAACTAAGCCCCGAAAAATATCTTGAGGCCCTGAAGAGGTTGGGCTAAACCCTAAAAACTACCCCTTTTTAATCGTCATTTAATATCTCAGAAGCCCTGCAATTACAGCAGGGCTTCCACCCAATCCAGCACTGCTTTAATTAGGATCATTTGCTACTGATTTAGAATTCGGCAAAGAAATGGTACTTCGATAAATTAGGTCTGTTGCTGGTCCCACCACTTGATTGCCACTAGGAGTGGCTTTTATAAACACCATCCCTTGCACTTGACTTTTTGCAACAGTAGATGCAAATGGTTTTGATTGCTCTGCAATCAGAAATTCATGCTGAGTTGCCAGAAATTTTTTATAGGCAGCATTTAAATTATTGCCAGAAAGATAGCCAATCTGTGGTGAACTTTGGTTAGCAGCAAGCACAGTGCTATTAAATAAAAACCTTGACTGCAGTGAACCCGGGTTTAACAATGAGAACTCGTCCAACCTTGATCCGAGAGTATTTTGAGAGATACCTTGGCGCGCATCAACAAAGAGTGCGCCCTGACGCTGTGCGATAGCCTCCCCAGGAGTTAGGCCGCGCGGCCCTACAATTGGTGGCGCAGCCAGTACACCGATACTGCAGAATAAGAGCAGCAGTACCAACCTCTTCATATTTGTGGGGTGCTGTAGTTACCGCTCTGTCGGTATACATTGACCAGGGCCTTTACATGGTTAGTCTGAGCATCAATGAGAGCGCCCTCTTTGTCACGTAGACCCATTATGTCCTTAGGAGTATTTTGATTGGCAGTTTTAGAGATGCTACTTAAAGCATCCCTTGCTTGACTCAAAATTGTTTTAGCGGCCTCATACTGCAACAGCGATTGGATGACCTGCACCTCTACTTGAGCCTTTAAATCTGTCAATTGCATTTCAAAGCCGAGTTTTTGGTTAGCGGCTTGAACAATATCAGCATTTTGTAAATAGTTGTTCACTGGGATTGGTATTAAGATACCCGCAGAAAATCCATTTTGCGGCGTATAAGTGTACCCACTGGATTGGTACTGAGGTGTTGTTGTGTAAGAAACATAAGGCTGAACATCCCAACTCCGATTCTCCTTTGTCATGCTGACATTCTTTTCTGAAGAGTTAATAGCCGCTCGCAAAGCTAAAATATCAGTGCGGTTATTCATAGCTTGTTCGACCAATTTATCTGGGTCAAACTGCTGGGGAGAAATGTTTAGATTGCCAGTGGGAAGTGGAAGATTTTTCAATACGCCACCCGAGTAGTTGAGCAGACTAAGCGACGTGAACTGAAGGTCCCTTGCAGATGCATTTTCGTAATATATTAAGAAGCGATCCGAATCAATGGTTTGCGCAGTCTTTGGCAATGCGCCAATCTTTTTAGCTGCCTCAGAATAGGAATTAAATAGCAGCCGATTTCTTAACGTATCGATAAAGCCTAAAGTTGCAGCTGTTTGAACATCCGCCTCAGTGGCTTGATAATCAATGCTACTCCTACTAATCTCTGCATCACCGTACTCTGCACGAGCAGCACGCTTACCCCAGCCCTCAACATTAAAATTAAGACCATAGGTATTCGATGTAGGAGTTGTGTAGGGGGCGTATGGAACCTGTTGATAATAAGTTCCCTTCGTATAACTCACGCTCGGTCTAAATTGGTAAAGGGATAGCGATTCTTTGATGGCAGCAGCGGTTTCTTTCCCCAATCTCTTATTGCCAATGATGGCGTTATTCCCTTTAACCACTTCGAGATATTGCATCAAAGAAATAGGCGCGTACTCTCGAAGACTTGATGTTGGTGTTTGGGCAAAAGAAAGGCTCGGCACTGAGCTTGCAAGACAGACTGCTATAGCTATGAATTTAATGTAATTCATTGTGAGGGGATCTCTTGCCACGGAACATCGACATTACGACGTACATTCTGGAATACATTATTGTTATTTATAGCCTTGTGATTGGAATCATTCTTTGCCCCATTAGCAACCAATAATCCAGATTGGGGGTTCTCCGCTGCTATGGGGGAAATTACTGCCTCATTGACCTCCTGTGGCACCCTCGGGGTGAGATCTAATGATTGAGTCGGGGGGCTTGCTTCTGGAGCGCCAGAAGTTTTTGCATTTGTCTCAACACCAATCGGGATCATTGTTGGCTGCGCTGCCCCTCCACCACTTTCAGCGCCTCCATTACCAAATATCAAACCACCATTCCCTCCTGATGCAGAAGACGATCCAACTGTGGACTGCAATGATGGAGGCTGCTTATTTGGCGCTACTGAAGGAGTTATTGGATCGCGAAATGTATTGGTCCGACCGTATAGATCTTGACCACTATAAAAATTTGACCCTTGTTCACCCAAAGCCAACATAGGCATGAGTCCAAAAAATAGTAATACTAATTTTATTTTCATTGGGCCTGGATGTTACGGTTAATGAATTTTCTCTTCATATTTGTATAGGATGGCAGGGGGAGGTACGGTTTCGGGTGGCGGGGCAACCTCTAATGTTGTTGCTGGAGGTGGGGGTTTTACAAGAGAGCTAACAGTAGGCAATCGATCAGCAATTTTGGGTAAAGGAATTATCGGCGCTAGTGCTTGAACCAACTGTCCAGAGCGGCCATCGTAAACAACGACTTGGGGACCGCCCATGATTGCACGTTCAGGGCCAGGCGCCATGCCATTGGCAGTTCTTGTGAGCGTGGAACTAAGAGGATGGGTGGTTGTCTCAGCCCCCATTGGTGCCACTGTAGAGACCGCAGTTGGTGCATGCCCAGCGTCTTTCATATCTGAACCCGCTTGCGCCAACGCTATCGCCGGAATAAAGCTTAAAGCAGTAATTAGTAGCTTAATTTTCATTTTCCGCCCCCTCTTATGGTTTAACTCTAGGGCAATAGTTTTAGTAAAAGGCTAAAGCAGCTCCAAGGTCTTTTGAAAGAATATACCAAGGTTTAATATAAACCAGAAGCTGCGCCCATTATGGTTGGTGTATTGAGCAGTGGAAATCAAAATTGAAAGCAGGTACCAAACCTAACTTGATAGAGATGCTCAGGAAAGTGCAGTGATTGCAGCTTTAATAGCGGCAGGCAATTCTTTGGCTTTTTCTTTGCGAGCAATGATCAAGGCGGTCGGCGTTTCTTGCGTTCTCGCAGACCAAACCGACCCTGGAAAGAAAGCATCATCTTGATATCTAGGAATGACATGCCAGTGCAGATGGCTAACCATATTGCCCAAGGCGGCGATATTGATCTTATCTGCCTGCATGACACGACGGATAACCTCTTCGACAACAAAGACCAAGTTCATGAGGTGATCACGCTCACTATAACCAAGATCAGTCATTTCAGCTACGTGACGATTCCAAATGATTCTGCAAAAACCAGGCAAATCTTGGTCATCAACAAGAATGACTCGGCAGTCATCTCCACGCCAAATCAACTGCCCCTCAGGGGGTTTGACTTCTTCTTCACAGAGTATGCAATTGGCCATGGAATAAATGTAAACGAAAACGGCACCTAAGTCACCCTTATGAGGTAATTTAGACGCCGAGGCAGCATTGGTATTACTGCTAACACTAACTACTTAGGAGTTTGGCTTAGTGGAACTGCTCTTCCTCTGTAGATCCCGTCAAAGCGGTTACTGATGACTTGCCACCCTGGATTACGGTAGTGACATCATCAAAGTAGCCCGTGCCAACCTCTTGCTGGTGAGATACGAATGTATAACCTCGATCACGAGCAGCAAATTCTGGTTCTTGTACTTTTTCGATATAGGCAGTCATACCACGCTGCATATAATCTTGCGCCAAGTCGAACATGTTGTACCACATAGAATGAATACCAGCGAGGGTAATAAATTGATATTTGTAACCCATTGCGCCTAGCTCACGCTGAAACTTAGCGATCGTTGCATCATCTAAATTTTTCTTCCAGTTAAAAGATGGCGAACAGTTATATGCAAGCATCTTGCCTGGAAACTTCGAACGAATTGCTTCCGCAAATTGACGTGCAAACTCAAGATCAGGGGTGCCTGTTTCACACCAAACCATATCAGCATAAGCAGCGTATGCCACACCACGAGATATTGCTTGATCCAAGCCCTTACGTGTTTTGTAGAAACCTTCTGGAGTACGCTCGCCTGTCAAAAATGGTTTGTCATTTTCATCATAATCAGATGTCAATAAGTCTGCAGCTTCAGCATCTGTACGAGCTAAGATAATCGTAGATACCCCCATCACGTCAGCAGCCAAACGGGCGGAAATCAATTTTTGTACAGACTCGGCTGTTGGTAGCAATACTTTTCCACCTAAGTGGCCACATTTTTTAACTGAAGATAATTGGTCTTCAAAGTGGACGCCAGCAGCACCTTGCTTAATTAAAGCTTTACTTAATTCAAATGCGTTTAATACACCGCCAAACCCCGCTTCAGCATCAGCAACGATTGGGGCGTAGTACTCAATATATCCAGCGTCGCCTTTATTAATTCCTTTGGAAGTTTGAATTTCATCAGCGCGTTGGAATGAGTTATTAATACGCTCAACCATCTTTGGCACCGAATCAACTGGGTATAAGGATTGATCTGGATACATTGCTGCAGAGGAGTTGCCGTCAGCAGCTACCTGCCAGCCTGATAAATAAATAGCCTGAACACCTGCTTTCACTTGTTGCATTGCTTGCCCGCCAGTCAAAGCACCCAAACAATTAACGTAAGCTTCGCTGTTTACTAAGTCCCAAAGTCTTTCAGCTCCATGTTTGGCCAAAGTATGCTCAATCTTTAGCGAGCCACGAAGACGAACAACATCTTCTGCTGTGTAGCCACGGGTAATACCTTTCCAACGTGGATTGGTATCCCAATCCTTTTGAATTGCTGCAATTTCTGCTTTGCGATCTGCCATGTTTATCTCCCTAAGTTAAGCAAGTACCTCTAAAACTGTGAAATATTGAGACATTCAAGTCTTATGTCTTATATAAGAGTTTAGATACTTCAAAAAACCAAGCAAGAACTTTGTATCATTATTTATAAATTAATTAAATCTATAAATTCAATGACTTAAGCATTAATTTTCGTAATGTAAAATGGATATTCACCCTGTGGAGGTACATTTTTATTGAATTGCTGCACTGCATTTTACGTATCGTAATGACGTTTCACATTATGAAATAATACAAGATATTCAAATGGGTCTTGTTGATGGGGCATCGGAGACCTTAAAAGCCGTCAGAATGATCATCAATTGAAATAATGCAACGCCCACAAATAAGAGTTTTGGTAAGTCAATATCTAAAAAGATCGCAAAGATGAGCGGGCCAATAGCGGCGCCTAGATCGATCCCTGAATACACGACTCCATATACCCTGCCCGATACACCTGCTGGGGTCGCAGAACGGATCATTAAATCCCGCGAAGGCGCTGCAATACCCAAGCCGGCACCTATCACCACAAACAGAACAACAATGGCGTCAACTGGCACCCATCCGGTAGCTATCAACAAGCTCATTGAAATGCTCACCCCAAAGCAAGTAGTAATAATGCGCTCGGGGTACATAAAGCGTTTAGCGAGATAACCACCTAGCAACATTCCAGTAGCACCACCCAATGACATCAAAGTTAAAAAATAATTACCAGAACTAACTGATAGGCCATACATTTCATAAAGGGCACTTGGGGCGAAAGATTGCAATCCGGTAGTGGCGGCCATACTAAAGAAAAAGAAAATCCAACAAAGCCAGACAGCTCGAAGTTTTAAAAAAGCAAAAGTACCTGCAGGCTTAACTCCGGGATTTGCAGCTACATGAGTAGCAATAGATTGGGCACGGCGATCCTTCACATTATCGATTAAGCGATCTCGATTTATCCATAAAATAAGAAGGATGATTGCTTCGAGAAATGATGCAGATAAGAAGGCAATACGCCAGTCCGTCAGAGTTGCAATGGAAACCATAAAAGCTGGCGCAGCAGCCCAACCAAGATAGCCAGTAACACCATGAATAGAATAAGCATAAGACAAATTGGGTGATGATATTTTGTGATTGATTAAAGTGTAATCAACTGGATGAAAGATCCCATTACCGCAACCGGCAATGACGGCCCCTAAAACTAACAAAGCGTAGCTGTTGCTCTGCGAATAAGTCAGCGCTGCAAGTGCCAGCAAACCCACCCCCGCAAACAAGACAGGGCGCGCACCGATGTGATCCACCAAAAACCCAGATGCTGCTTGTACTAGGCAAGAGACCACAAAAAAGATGGTCATGAGCAAACCTAACTCGGCATAGTTGTAACCAAACTCCGCCTTCAGCCATGGAAACATAGGCGGAAGAATTAAGTGAAAGAAATGGGAGCTGCCGTGAGCTAGGCTAATCAGACCAACAAGCCGTACATCACTGGCGCGCCTGCTTTGCGTATCAGTCATCTAACGAGTTTACTGGCGCAGGATAATTGCTGCTGATTTTGCCCGAACTTTACTTAGTAAAGCTAAAGCCCCCATCCTTATCAATACCAATAGGAACGGTGTCCTTAGGGCCAAACTTGCCTTCTAAAATCATCTTGGACACCGGGTTCTCGATATATTGCTGAATCGCTCGCTTGAGTGGTCTTGCGCCATAAATAGGATCAAAGCCCACTTCAGCAATTTTATTAAGTGCGGCATCACTGACTTCCATTTGCATATCCAGTTTTGCCAAACGATCAGAAAGATTCTTAAGAAGAATCTTGGCAATATTGGCAATATTTGCTTTATCCAAGCCATGGAATACGACAATCTCATCAATTCTGTTTAGAAACTCAGGGCGGAAGTGATTTTTTAACTCTGCGAATACTGCCTCTTTAATTTCGAGCTGTTTCTTGCCAACCATTGACTGAATAAGATGGGATCCAATATTACTGGTCATCACAATCACTGTGTTCTTAAAGTCTACGGTACGACCTTGACCATCCGTTAAACGGCCATCATCGAGGACTTGCAAGAGGACATTAAAGACATCTGGATGTGCCTTCTCGATTTCATCAAACAGAATGACACAGTAAGGATGGCGACGCACTTTCTCTGTAAGGTACCCGCCTTCTTCGTAGCCTACGTAGCCTGGAGGCGCGCCGATCAAACGCGCAACACTATGCTTCTCCATAAACTCACTCATATCTATTCGGATTAAGTGCTCTTCACTATCGAATAAGAAACCAGCCAAAGCCTTACAAAGCTCGGTCTTACCAACGCCCGTAGGTCCCAAAAATAAGAATGAGCCATATGGACGATGCTCTTCAGCAAGACCAGCGCGAGAACGGCGAATCGCATCAGAAACCGCGCGAATAGCCTCTTCTTGGCCAACCACACGCTTGTGCAATAAATCCTCCATCTTAAGTAATTTATCGCGCTCACCCTCCATCATCTTTGATACCGGGATACCAGTCGCACGAGAAACTACTTCAGCAATCTCTTCGGCACCTACTTGAGTTCGCAAGAGTTTATTTTTAACTGGGCCACCTTTGCTACCTTTAGCCTCAGCAGCTGTGGCGGACTTTAGCTTAGCCTCTAATTCGGGCAGTTGACCATATTGCAATTCAGCCACTTTTTCCAACTTACCTTCGCGCTGAAATTTCACAATATCAGCCCTAATTTTTTCAATCTCTTCTTTTACGTGGGCCACACCAAGAACGGCACCTTTTTCTGCTTTCCAGATTTCCTCCAAATCAGCATATTCAGCGCCAAGACGTTTTATCTCATCCTCAATTAATCCTAGGCGTTTTTGTGAGGCCTCATCTTTTTCTTTTTTAACGGCCTCACGTTCAATTTTTAGCTGAATAAGGCGACGTTCCAACTTATCCATGACCTCGGGTTTAGAGTCAATCTCCATCCGAATACGAGAGCCAGCTTCATCGATTAAATCAATCGCTTTATCTGGCAAAAAACGATCCGTAATATAGCGATGCGATAACTCAGCCGCAGCCACGATGGCGGGATCAGTGATCTCAATACCATGGTGAAGCTCATATCGCTCCTGCAAGCCACGTAAGATAGCAATAGTAGCTTCTACGCTAGGCTCTTCAACCATTACCTTTTGAAAGCGACGCTCAAGTGCAGCATCTTTTTCGATGTACTTACGGTATTCATCTAGAGTGGTAGCGCCGATGCAATGTAATTCTCCACGCGCTAAAGCAGGTTTAAGCATATTTCCAGCGTCCATTGCCCCCTCACCCTTACCGGCACCTACCATCGTATGAATCTCATCGATAAAAATAATGGTGCGACCTTCGTCTTTGGCTACGTCACTTAGGACCGCCTTAAGACGCTCCTCAAACTCACCACGGTATTTAGCGCCAGCCAAGAGTAAAGCCATATCCAAAACCAATACACGCTTGTCTTTAAGGGTTTCTGGGACCTCACCATTGACAATACGCTGCGCCAACCCCTCGACGATTGCCGTCTTGCCAACACCTGGCTCACCAATTAATACAGGATTATTTTTGCCACGGCGTTGCAAAATCTGAATAGTGCGACGAATTTCATCATCGCGACCGATAACAGGATCTAGCTTGCCCATACGAGCACGTTCCGTAAGATCCAATGTATATTTTTTCAACGCTTCACGTTGGCCTTCAGCATCCGCACTATTCACTGACTCTCCTCCGCGCACTAAATTAATAGCAGCCTCTAACGACTTACGGCTTAACCCATTCTCACGAGCAATTTTTCCCAGCTCACCTTTATCTTCAGACATGACCAATAAAAATAGCTCACCCGCAATAAATTGATCACCACGCTTATTTGCTTCTTTTTCAGTCAGGTTTAACCAATTACTTAAATCGCGACCAACCTGAACTTCACCGCTAGTGCCCTGAACTTCAGGTAAATGACTAATGAGCTTTTCCGCCCCCTTTTCAAGTCCAGGAACATTAACGCCAGCCCTCGTTAAGAGGCTCTTGGCACCGCCATCAGAATCATGCAGCATTGCTAGTAGCAAATGGGCTGGTTCTATATATTGATTATCTTTAGTTAAAGCAAGACTTTGCGCCTCACTCAATGCTTCTTGAAATTTGGTCGTTAATTTATCTATTCTCATTTTTTACCTAATTTACAAAATCTGAATGAACACTTCTACTAATTATAATAATAGAGGGTATAACTTCAAGTGACCTATATATATGTAGAATATGAAGGCGAAATCGTTATCTTTCAAGATCTTTAAGGATCTTTTAACCCTAAGACGCCCTATTTTGACCTGGCTTGTTTATCTTCTAGAATGTTCCGACGGTAGCTTCTATGCTGGGATTACCAACAGGCTTGAACATCGGCTACAGGCCCATAACACTGGTCAAGGCGCACGATATACCCGCTCTCGTAGACCAGTAATCCTCTTGGCTACCCAGGAGCACCCAGATCGATCTGAGGCCTCTAAAGCGGAAGCTAGGCTAAAGCGTTTGCAGCGATCAGAAAAATTGGGATTTTTTAAGATTTAAATCATTGAAGATGAAATAAGGGATCTCCTAGGATGTCTTTGACATTTACACGAATCCTACCGACTCCTCTGCACCACTTGAACCAATAACTGGCTTTAAGCATCGCCGCATAGGAATCGATAATTTATAAGCAGCAATAAGCTCACCTAAATGAGCTTAAAAAAATGCTAGTAAATGCACCTTACTAAAGGGAATCTTTGATGTATTCAATGCCAAAAATTTCCTTTAAATGGAAAATCTGATAATCAATCTTATCTTTTCTCAGCTCTTTAATGAGCTCTTTATCATAAGAAAAATTCCTCATCACATCTGCCTTCAAGTTATAAACTGGCCAATGAACCTGCCCAGAAACATTGGGATTGCCTGTCCTAGCAAAAGCCGCCCAACTCTGAGACATCTTCTCGGACATCGCCTTATCTTGTGCACTATTCTTATCCACAATCGGATACCAGTACTTTGACCAAACGCCTTTTTCCTTTAGGTCTGTTGTCGCATTTTTAATGCGTGCGCATTTGTCAGTGCCTGACTCGGGTAGATTTGGAGCTTGAGGCATGGAGTCCAAGCTACCAAAAACATAAGCGATCTCGAAGGTATGTGGTGCACCCGGATAAGCCGGGCGGATGTTCTTACTTAAGTAATCAAAATAATAGGCATATCCAGGCGCTACCCCATTCATATTATTGGCCAGCATCTTCGTACTCGCTCGATACAACATATCACCCATTACGTTCGAAGACAAAATACACGGGTCTTTATTTTGCGCATAAAGTTTTTTAATAGTTTTAGGATCTTCGTCTACCTTTTTTAGAAAAGCATCAAGCGGTGGTTGACCAGGCACAAGAAAGCTCGAATCCCATGAGTTGGTACCTATCATAAAAGGAACCTTGGCCTGCTGGCCCGCTGCAAATAAAGCAAGAGGGTCTCCTTTCAAGATCTGGCCATCAACAAATGGCCCGCCAAACTCCCCTTCTTCAAAGTTAGCTGGACTTAGCACCAGATTTTGTGCAGGAAGACTTCTTAATTCCTTTAAAGACTTAGCTCCGATAGTGGCCATATATTTTGCGTCTACATCTACTTCGGGAGCAGAACCAAACCGTTTTTCTGTCATACCACGTAGGGGACTCTGTTGCGCGCTTTCAGCAATAGCCTTGTGGAATAGCCCCTTAGCAGCATCAGACACCATCAGCCAAGTGACGCTCCGACCACCAGCAGATTCACCGAAAATAGTCACATTATTTGGATCTCCACCAAATTCTTGAATGTTTTTTTTGACCCATTGAAGTACCGCAATTTGATCCATCACACCATAATTTCCAACGGGCTCGCCCCTCGACTTGGCCTCATTAATCAATTCATGAGGCGCAAAAAATCCAAGCGTACCCAGACGATAATCAAAAGTCACAACAATGACACCATTCTTAATTAGATTAATCGGGGTGAACTGGGCATCTTTACTGCCATCAACAAATAAACCGCCCCCATGAATCCAAACCATGACAGGCAAATTCTGAGCTAATTTTTTTGGTGTAAATACGTTTAGTTTTAAGCAATCTTCATTACCAGGCAGAGTCAAGCCATTGCTTAGGTTTTTAATATAAGGTTGAGGGCAAGAATCACCAAATTGACTCGCATCTCGCGTTCCGCTCCAAGGAATGGCAGCTTGAGGGGGTCTCCACCGAAGATCGCCAACGGGCGGCGCCGCATAAGGAATACCCTTAAAAACTTGCATATTGCGCTCGGTGATACCTTGCAACCGTCCAGCCTCAGTTTGCACTTCAGGT
>TBL_comb47_HYPODRAFT_10004417_pt1 | contig 16171 bp, 11 predicted proteins | sample TroBogypolimnion_40_FD_10682 | JGI IMG/M metagenome (IMG submission 10682)
CTCGTGGGTTTTGAATTCAGCGCCGAGCATGTCGAGATAGGGCTTGTAGCCGTGGAAAGTGTCTCCCGCCGCATGCATCCCCACAAACCCTTTCCCGGACTTGACCCACGCGATGAAGGCATCGCGGTCCGGCAAAGGAAGGTCTCCGGTGGTGTTGGCAAACACCACGGCGTCGTAGCCTTTCAGGGCCTCGGGGCTCATCTTTTCGGCGAGCACCGCTTTGATGGCCTCGTTGAGCTTGGCGTTGTCGGTCTTGCCGTCGGCCCCCTTAAACGCGGGATCATTGGGCGAAACGCGGGCATACTCGACGGTAAAAGCCCCGCTTTCCTTGCCTAATTGGGCGATAACCTTTTCCGCCGTCTCGATTGAGCTGTGGCGGAAACCGGTAGTCGTGCTCACCACCAGAACTTTTTTGGACGCGGCCTGCGCGGGGGAGGCCAGGAAGAACGCGCCGAGAATCCCGACGCACATCAATTTACTCGTCAAACTCATATTCATCGTTTTCATACAGTTAACCGATCAGCCAAACGTACGCTTGTTAATCTTGAGACTAACACCGCGCCCATGAAATTCATTTTTCCTGCTCAGGTCAAGGATTCTGTGCGGGGAGACTGACGTCTCCCCGATGGCGCGTGCATCCGCGGGCAGCCTCCGGCCAAGTTGCCTGAGGCTGGCTCCGTGTCCGGAACTATCCCCGGAAATAGAGGTAGGCGCCGATGATGAAGGACATGACCACCAACGAGCAGATGACTTCCAGTTTGCCCCAACTGGCGCGGGTGTTCGCGTTATCTTCGTGGGTGGCAGTGGCAAAGGTCAGGCCCTTCATCTTCAGATAGTCGGGCGCCTCGGTCAGGTAACTGACCACGACCATCACCACGGCGGAGACAATGGTGATCAGGATGCTGAAATACTGGAAGTTAATATTGTTAACGATCCAGAAGAACGAGCCCTCGGCGTAGGGGCTGCTGCCCTTGAGCGTGACCGGGGTATCCACCAGCATCCGGAAGATGCCCATGAGAAAACCGATGATCATAGCCCACAAACAGCCCTTGGCGTTGAGCCGCTTCCAAAAAACGCCAAAGAAGAAAACCACGAAGATCGGCGGAGCCAGGTACCCCTGGATGGATTGCAGGTACTCGTAGAGCCCTTTGGCGCCGCGGACCACGGGGATCCAAGCCATCGCGATAACCACCATGATGGCGGTCGCGATCCGGCCCATGCGGACAATTTCGTGCTGGGAGGCCAAGGGGCGGAGTTTCTGATAGATATCCACCGTAAAGAGGGTGGAGCAGGCGTTGAACACACCAGCCAGCGAGCCCATCAGGGCGGAGAGGAGCCCGGCTACCACAATGCCCCGCAGGCCCGCGGGCAGGAGGTATTTGACCATCAGCGGGAAGGCGCCTTGGGCGGCCGCAGCCGTCGCATGCCCCGTCTGGGGGTCATAGACTTGGGCGAGCTCCTGGATTTTGCCACTCTTGGCCAGGGCGAAGCAGATGAGACCAGGGATAATGAACAGATAGACCGGGAAGAGCTTCAGGAACGCGGCGAAAATGCTGCCGCGACGGGCCACTTGTTCATTCGGAGCGCCCAAGGCGCGCTGAACGATATACTGGTCGGTACACCAATACCAGAGACCGATGACCGGCGCGCAAATCGCCATGCCGAGCCAGGGGAAATTGCTGTTGAAATACCAAGCCTGCTTGACCAGGTGCCCGGCACTGTCATTAACCAACACGGGCGACCAGGTGCTTTCCACACCTACCGGGGTGAGCGGCTTCCACAGGTTGAACATCTCGGATCCGCAGTAGCGCCGGAGTTCACCCCAGCCACCGAGGGCGTGCAAACCGTAGAAGGTCAATAAGGCGGACCCGCCGATGAGCACGACCACCTGGACGGCATCATTATAGGCCACCGCCCGCATCCCCCCCAACATCGTATAAAGCCCCGTCAACAGGATGACGCCGACGGACCCGATCCAGAAGCTGTCCAGGTGCATACCCAGGACGTCGCAGTGAATCTCGGGAAGCAGGACCTGGAACACCACACCGCCGGCAAAAATGCCGACGGCGATCTTCGAGACGATGAAGGTCACCAGGGAAACGACCGAGAGCACGTAACGGGATTGCGTGCAGAATCGGCGCTCGAGGAATTCGGGCATGGTGAAGACCAGCGAACGGGCGTAAAACGGCACGAACACCCACGCCAGGACCAGGAGGCACCAGGCGTGGAGTTCGTAGTGGGCCATGGCGACACCGTCTTTGGCGCCGGAGCCGGCCAGCCCCACAATATGCTCGGAGCCGATGTTCGAGGCGAAGATTGAGGCGCCGATGACCCACCAGCCCAGGTTGCGCCCGGCCAGGAAGTAATCGGCGGCGGTGTCTTTACGCCGGCTCACCACCCACCAGGCGACGCCGAGCAGGATGCCAAAGTAGAAGGCAATCGCGAGCCAATCGAGGCCCGTCAGGGTGCTACCGGCCGATTGGGCCGCCGCCAGCATGGGAGTGAGCGATATCATGAGCTTAATTCTGGGTGGAGAATTTGTAAACGATGGTGTTATGGAAGGTCTGGCCCGGCTTTAGCACGACCGACGGGAAGTTCTTTTGGTTAGGAGAATCGGGGTAGTGCTGGGGTTCCATGCAAAAACCGTTGCGGTATTGATAAACCCGGCCGTGCTTTCCCTTGTTCGAGCCGTCCAGGAAATTGCCCGAGTAAAACTGCAGGCCGGGTTCGTCGGAAAAGACCTCCATCACCCGGCCGGTGGTCGGCTCAAAAACGCGAGCCATCAAGCCGTATTGACCCAGGGGTTTGTCCACTACCCAGTTGTGATCGTAACCGCCGCCAAATTTGAGCTGCTCGTCCGTCTGACCGATGCGCGCTCCAATCGTGGTCGCTTTCCGGAAATCAAACGGCGTCCCGTCCACCGGGCGCAGATCGCCGGTCGGGATCAACGTGCTGTCCACTGGCGTAAACTTGCTCGCGGGAATGGTCACCTCGTGGCCGAGGATATCCCCCTTGCCGGCAAGGTTGAAATAGGAGTGGTGGGTGAGGTTGACGACCGTATCCTTGTCAGTCGTGGCGGTGAATTCGAGTTTCAGGGCATTGTCCTCAGTCAAGGTATAGACTGCGGTGACCGACAGATTGCCCGGATAGCCCTCTTCGCCATCCTTGCTCAGATACTGGAGCTTGAGCCCCGGACCATTGGCCGAAGGAAGAGCGCTGGCCGTCCAGACCACCTTATCGAAACCAACGTTGCCACCATGCAAGGCATTGGGGTAGTTATTCGTGGCGAGGGTGTACTGCTGACCGTTGAGGGAGAACTTGCCTCGGGCAATGCGATTCCCATAACGGCCCACTAAAGCGCCGAAGTAAGGAGTCGCTTTGATATAATCCGCCAGTTTGTCGTAACCCAGCGTGACATCGCCAAGCTTGCCGTTACGATCCGGCACCTTCAGCGAAATGACCAGTCCGCCATACGTGGAAATGCGCGCTTCGGCCCCTCGGTTGTTGCGCAAAGTGTAGATCTCGACCGGCGTCCCCTGAGTCGTCGTACCGAAGGGTTGGCTGGAGATGTTTCCCCCCGGAGAGGGCGATACCCCGGCACACCCGGCCAGGAGGAGAGCGCCCACACCGGATGCGAACACCTTGAACCATTGACTTTCTTTCATAGCTGTTTCTTTATTGGCTTTGTTTGTTGGTACTGTTGAAGTGAAATCTCTGCCGCCGGCACCGCCGGCCGCCCGTTCCCGGCGCTGCTTGGCCTCCCCGGGGATTCATGGGGCTTTCTGGAGCTCTGGGACCTAAATCGTTCATGTCATTCAGCTCCCTCCTTGGCCGGACCCCGGCTTTTGCCCGTAATACGCGCCGGAGCCGTGTTTGCGAAAGAAGTGCTTCTCCATCAATACCTGTTGCATGGGCCGGACGGAAGAAAAAATGCGAAATGTTTCGCTCGCGAGCCGCGCGAGGTGTTCGAGCACGGCGGCGTTTTCGACGGCCTTTTCGGGCGTGGCACCCCAGGCAAACGGCCCGTGGCTGGCCACCAACACCCCGGGACACGACACCGGGTCCCGCCCACGGAAAGCCTCGACCATAACCGACCCGGTGTTCGCCTCGTAATCTCCCTGGATCTCGCTCGGTTTCATCTGGCGGGTGCAGGGCACCGGTCCAAAGAAGTAATCGGCGTGGGTGGTGCCCAGGGCGGGCAGTTCTTGGCCGGTCTGGGCCCAGGCCGTTGCGTGCAGACTATGGGTATGGACGATCCCCCCAATCCCCTCAAAGGCCCGGTAGAGAACCAGGTGCGTGGGCGTATCGGAACTGGGCTTGAGGCTGCCCTCGACGACTTTCCCAGAATCCAAGGCCACCACGACCATCTGGGACGGTTTCATGCAATCGTAGGCGACCCCGGAGGGTTTGATCACCACCAGGCCCTGCTCCCGATCGATCCCGCTGGCATTACCCCAGGTCTCAATTACCAACCCCCGGTGGACCAGCTCCAGGTTGGCCTGGCAGACAACCTTTTTGAGTTCTGCAAGCATAAGTCAAGCCCCCGCGCCCATCAACGCCGGGCCTCGTTCCGAATCTCGATGAGTTCTTTCATGACCCCATACAGGCCACCCCCCGGTTGAGGCAGACCGAAGGCGTCATGGAGTTGGCGGTAGAGCGCATAAAGGCGTTGATAAACCTGGTGGGCTTGGGCGTTTGGTTGGAACGACCGCGCTTTCAAACCGGTCATCGCCTTCTGGGCCTCGGCGAACGTGTCGTATCCCCCCGCGGCTTTGCCGGCGACCACCGCCCCGGCGATGGCCGCTCCCAGGGCACATGTCTGGGGGGAACGCGAGATCCGGATGGGGCGACCCGTGACATCGGCATAGATCTGCATGACGAGGGGGTTCTTTTCGGCAATACCGCCGCAATTGACGATCCGATCCACCTTGACCCCGTATTCTTCGAACCGGTTGATAATCGTCAGGGCGCCAAAGGCCGTCGCCTCCACCAGCGCGCGGTAGATTTCCGCCGGCGTCGTGTAAAGCGTCTGGCCCACCAGCAAACCGGTAAGGCGCTGATCGACCAGGACAGTCCGGTTGCCATTGTTCCAATCCAACGCCAGCAAACCCGACTCGCCCGGCTTCATGCGCGCCGCTGCGGCGCTCAAGGCCTCATGGGTCCCCTGCCCTTTGCTCAGAGGCTGGAGATAATTGACAAACCAGTTGAAGATATCCCCCACGGCGGATTGCCCCGCCTCGAGGCCATAATAGCCGGGCAAAATGCTGCCATTGACGATCCCGCACAGCCCGGGAACATCCGCCAACTTCTCCCCCAACGGAACCACCATCATGTCGCAAGTACTGGTGCCGATAATCTTGACCAGGGTGCCGGGCGCAATCCCCGAGCCGACGCCACCCAGGTGGGCATCAAAGGCCCCGACGGCCACGGGAATTCCGGCGGTCAAACCAGTCCGCGCCGCCCAATCCAGGGTCAATCCACCTACTGTCCGGTCCACGGCGTGCGCCTTGGGCCGCAACCGCGTGCGCAACTCACCGAGCTTCGGGTCCAACTGCGCCAGAAACTCGGCGTCCGGGTAGCCGCCCCATTCGTCGCTGTACATCGCCTTGTGTCCCGCAGCGCAGACACCCACCGTCAGTTGATCCGGCGACTCCGTCCCGGTCAACATCGCGGGAATCCAGTCGGAGCATTCCACCCAAGTATGCGCGGCGGCGAAAACCTCGGGACTGGTCCGCAGGCAATGGAGCACCTTGCTGAAAAACCATTCGCTCGAGTAGGTGCCGCCGCACTTGGCGAGGTACTGCGGCCGCAGCTTGCGCGCCAGCTCGGTAATCTCGGCGCCCTCAGGAATCCCGGTATGGTCCTTCCACAACCACGCCATCGCCGCCGGGTTCTTGGCGAATTTCCGGGTGAACGCCAGGGGCTTGCCGTTGCCGTCCACCGGGATGGGCGTGCTGCCGGTGGTGTCCACCCCGATCCCGATGACCTGTGCCGGCTGGAAACCACGAACCGCCCGTTTGGCCCCGGCCAAGGCCTTCTTGATGGTTTGCTCCGCCCCCGCCGCATAATCGGCCGGGTGCTGCCGCGCCAGGTTCGGGTCGCGCGCCAGGATCACCCCCTGCGTACCGGTCGGGTAGTTGAAAACCGCCGCGGCGATTTCCCGGCCGTTGGCGGTGTTGACAATCAAGGCGCGCACCGAATTGGTGCCGTAATCGAGTCCGAGGGCGTAGTGGTTCGTGCTCATGCTTTATACTGGTTAGTGGCTACTTCGCTTTCAAGCGCATCACCGTTACAGAGTTGGCGGGGAACGTATGGTGGAAGCTCAAGGCCGCGTTTTCGACGGTCTGCCGAATCGGGGCGACCTTCTCGGGTTGTGCAATCGAGTTTTCATCCGCCGGGTCCGCGGAGGTCAGGACGATGGCGGCTGCCTTGCCGGCGACCTGCTTCACCCCTTGGAAGCGGAGTTCAGTGTCATAGCCGGTCTTGGCGACGTTGACCACCTTGAGGACGATCTCGCCCGAGCGATCGGCGCGGCCCGCCACAACGTGCAACGGCCATTGCACCCGAGTATCCACGGTGTCATGGATCTTCTTGCCGTCCAGGAAACAACGGACGCTCGAACCCTTGACCTCAACGCGAATGTCGTACCAGCGGCCGGTTTCGATGCTCCCGTTGACCTGGTTTCCCAGGGTGGTCTTGCTGCCGTCGGCGCATTGCTCGATCGCGTGGCGGCTATTGCCCCAGCCTCCCAGGTTCCACCACAGCCAGTTGTTGTTATCCTGGACGTGGAACAGGATGAGGAAGCCCTCGGCGCCGCCGAGTTTACGAGCTTTAAGGGTCAGCGTGTAATCACGCCAAGCCGGGTCGCCGGCCAAAGCGCGGCGGTCGTTTCCGCCTGCGGTCTGCTGCAAAGCGCCCTCTTTAACTGACCAATCGCCACCCCCAGGTTTCCAGGCGGTCATCCCTGAGGCAGCGTCCCATTCATACAGGGGCTTCGCGTCCTGGGTGACTTTGATCTCTTTGTATTCCGCCTGGGTTTCCCAAGTGCCGACACCGATTCCCCCGCGAGCCGGCTCTTCCGGTGGATCGGCCAATTCCAATTCCGCCGGCAGCACCACCTCGGCCCGGTTTTCAGAAAACAGCTTCTGAACGTAATAGGAGGGACTGCCGTAACTCTTCGAGTTGTTGAAATTGATCAGGTCCGGATTCCACTTCTTGTAGTTCAAGTTGGCGAAGAGCGGCGCGTAGGAAGCCATCACCACGACGTCGCTGTTCCGTTCCATGCCCGTCATGAAGGCAGCCTCCCCTAGGGCGGCCCGCAGGTTGCCGGCCCCGCTGCCTTCGGTGACCGCGTACTCGCCGACATAGACCTTGTGCCCCTTGCGATCATAGCTGTCATAACGGTTCGCCTGTTTGATAAAGAAACCTGGACTACTGTAGTAATGCTCGTCGACGATCTCGATCGGGGTCCCGGTGGGAAGGCCATTCCATTCGTCGGCCACCAGGTGCATCTCGGGGTACTTAGCTTTAATGGCCCGGTAAAACGCGGCATACCGTTCGCGGTAAGGAGCGCCGCCGTTTTCGTTGCCGATCTCCATGTATTTGAGATGGAAGGATGCGCGATGACCATTTCCGGCCCGCACGGCTCCCCATCGGCTATCGGCCGGCCCATTGGCGTATTCGATCGCATCCAGCGCGTCCTGCACCCAGGAACCCAATTGGTCCATCGGCACGTTTTGCTGGTGCGACATTCCACAATTGATCACGAACAAGGGTTCCGCGCCCAAATCCTCGCACATCTGGAGGTACTCGTGAAAGCCCAGCCCATGGGTCGAGTAATACTGCCATATGTTATATTGGTTGCGCCGGTCTGAAAGAGGGCCGATGGTCTGCTTCCAGTGGTAGGACAAACTGAGCGTCTCCCCCTCGACCCAGCAACCCCCGGGAAATCGGACAAACGCCGGCTTCAGTCCGTTAAGCAAACCGGCCAGATCCGGCCGCAAGCCATTGGCCCGACCTTTCCAGGTCCGCTGGGGAAAGAGTGAAACCATGTCCAGCCAAAAGGTGCCCGGCTGTGAAGCGGTGATCACCAAACGCCCCGCCGCATCGCTCCCTTTGGCGGTCAGGGTGGCCTTGAGGCCCGTCCATTCAGGCTTCAATCGTCCGATAGTGTTTTGGGCGTAAACCTGTCCGTCGCGGCTCTCCAGAGAGACCGTCAGCGACCCACTGAAATCCTTGCCTGCACGGGCGTTCAGTGAGAGGTTATAGACCTGCCCCTGGGTGAGCGGGATACCCCAATAACCCTCGTTGGCCACCCCGGCTCGACCACCGGTCCCGGTGATGGTTACCTTCAATGAGCGGAGGTTTTTCTCGCTCATCGACACCGCGGAGTCGACCTTCAGTTCACACCGAGCCGAACCCGTCGCCACGGGCGACCAATGCAACGGTTGGTCCGAGTCCTCGAACGAGCGGTTGCGCACCAACTCGGCGTACAATCCGCCATCCCCCGAGCAATTTATCTCCTCGAAGAAAATGCCGTAGAGGGTCGGACTCACCTGGGGTCCAGGCCGGTCGGCCCGGATCACGAGCGTGGCAGTCGGCAACGCGGCCACCGCATTGATGATGCCTGTGGCCGAGGCCGCCAGGCAGGCCAAAACGAGCGTGCCTTTCAGGTTCCTGAATTTGGGATGGTTTTTCATGGTTGGGGACCTTTGTGCTGCAAGTTCACACTGGGGCCAGGTTCCTGCGCGGGGCGGGCGTTCCGCTGAGCGCCGAAAGCAGCCCTCCCGTCTCGTCCTCGGCCGGCAGAATCAAACGATCGATGCCCATGGCCACCAAGCCCGAGGAACGCCGCCGGACCGCAGCTTGGCAGGTCACGGCGCCGAACCGTGCCCACAGGGCGCCGCGCTGGACCTCTTGCGTCAACCGATCGATCACACAGCCGGGAAATTCCGTCAGGCTTCCCGTGATGACGACCCGATGGAGGCCCAGGACATTAAGCCCACCACAGATGACTTTGGCGGCCGTGTCCAGCGTCTCGCCCAGCCACGGCTCCACGCCGCGTTGCTCGACGTGAGCGTAGCAGGCGCTTCCACGCGGGCATCTGCGCCCATCCCTCCGTTTGGCCGGTCGTCTCCGCCTGCTCGCCATCCCGAGAACGATGCTCTGGGGCGGCCCCCGGACGGCGCCCCTGGGCCACACCAAAACTCTGCAACAAACCCCGGCGCGACACCAACGTCTCGAGACAGCCGGTAGCGCCGCAACCGCACGGCCGGAGGTTGCCCGGCACCGGCGTATGCCCGAACTCGCCACTCAACGGCGTCGGCTGCGGATACAGTTGCCCGTCGATGACCACCGCGCCACCGACGCCTTGGCCAAAGTCCGCCAGGAAAAAGTCCTCCCGAACCGGTTCGGAGGCCAGGTGCCCCAAAGCCAGTGCCCGAATCTCCTGCACCAAGGCAACCGGCAAGTCCCAGACCCCTTTCACCAGTTGAGCCAAGGGCGCTGATTCCAGCCAATGCAGATTGGGCGAGAAAATCACCCGGTCCTTCGCCTCGTCCACAATGCCAGGCACACTGATCAGTACCCCCCAGAGCCCCCGATGGGAAATGGCCGCGGCCACCTCCCTCAGCCCCGCCACCCAAGCCTCGGCAGTGGCAGGCGTGGAAAACTCGTGAGCCCATTCGTCCGCCGACCGAATGGCCACCGGAAGCGCGGCCACCCGCGTCTGCATCACGCCGAGTTCGATCGCCAGGAACCGCGGGCGCTCCGCATCCAAACGCAGGAGTTGACCGGGACGACCCAGCCTGCGCGACGCCCCCCCATGCCCTGAGGCTCCCTCGTTGCCGTCCGGGAATTCCGCGCTCTGCAAGACCCCCATCTCGAGAAGCTCGGCGGTGATTTTCCCGGCCGTGGGCTGGCTGATCCCGGCGGCCTTGGCCAGATCGGCCCGCGAGGCGCAGCCCATCCGCAACAACAGCGAGATCACCGTCCGCTGGTTGGTGCGGCGCAAACTGGCCGGCAAAGCGGCGGTTTTGATTCCGAGCATAGGTCGAAAAGGCGCGAATCGTTTTTGAGATTATATATGAACCTTGTTAAGTAAAGACCTTTTTAAGATTTTTTTGGCGGCCGAGGCTGCCTCCACCTTTGGTTTCCGCAGCCAGGACGATACCTCGCCGTGCAGGGATCCAACGCAGGTCCGTTGCGGCTGGTCTAGGAGGCGTCCAAAGCGGCAAAGGGGCGGCTGCTGGGCTCGGTCCCCGATGGGGAGGATGGGATGTTTGAGGTCTTCCCCGCGGTTGAAGTGCCTGAGGGCATCTCTCCGGCTATCCCACTCTTGGAGTCGGGTGTGGAAAAGTTCACCCGCTCGGCGATTTGGAAACGGAACATGCGCCGCTGCATCCAGCGCACGGCCAGAAGGTCATAGGAGGAAGTCAACAGTCGATCCCAGACGCCGTAATGGCTGAGGCCGCTCAGACGACGTTGGTGCGTGATGGGAACTTCGGCCACGGTGAACCCTTCCATGCGAATGAGCGTCGGCAGGAACCGATGCATACCCCGAAAGAACTTCAGGTTCTGCACGCACTCACGGTCGGAAGACGCGATAGCCGCAACCGGAATCGGTGACCGATTCATGGGTGATCCGATTGCGCACGCCATTGGCAATTTGCGAGGCCAACCGGCGGACGATGCTGTCGCCGTGTTTGCGGTTGGCCACCCGCGTACCGCAGACACAGTCACAGGTCTTCAGGGCCGCCAACAAGACCGGGAGATCGCCCGGGACATTCTGCAAGTCGGCATCCATCGTGGCAACGATGCGGCCGCGGGCATCCTTAATGCCGGCCCACAGGGCAGCCGATTGGCCGGAGTTGCGGGCCAGGCGTAGGCCGCGAATACGTCGCTCCGCCCGGCCCAACTCGGTCAAAACTTGCCAGGAACGGTCTTGGCTGCAGTCGTCCGCCACCACCACCTCCCAGGGGATGCCCAGGGGTTCAACCGCCTGCGCAATCGCCGCCGTGAGCGGGCCGAGGTTGCCCTGCTCGTTGAAGGACGGGATCACGACACTCAACAGGGGCTGACCGGAGGCTGGCACGTCGACATCGACGGGTACTATCGGATTTGGGGTAGCGGGCAAACCCACGGTTTCACCATTCCGAGGGGCGGCCGGGGCTGGGCCGGAGGCGGGCCGAAGCCAGCGACCAAAGGTCGCAAGGACAGGCTCGAGGCGTTGGGCGAAGAACGGCCCTCCAAAGGCGCCGACGCAAGAGGCAGCGACGACGTCGGAAAAATGATGGTGCCCGAGGGCGATGCGCGACCAACTGACCAGGACGGCGTAAGGAAGCGCCGCCAGCCCGGCTCGGCGATTCGCCAGCCAGAGCGCGGCCACGAGGCCAACCACCGTGGCGGTATGACCCGAGGGGAACGAGCCGTAGTCGTATCTCCCGAGAATCCAATGCCCGTCGCGGCGGACGCCATAGACACCCTGGGGCGCTTGAGCATGGGGCCGGGTGCGCCCAATCAAGGAGCGCAACACCGTCGCGCTGCCGCCCGTGAGCAAGGCTGCACAGGTGGCCACGAGTACCAGGCGCGCCAAGAGGCGACGACGACCGAGGGCGAAGGCACCGGCCACGACCACCCCGGCCAACGCCAACACCCAACCTTCGCCAGCCAGCGATACCGCCTCCGCAAACGACTCCCAGGCCGGGGACAAGCGCAAGCCCAAGGCATCGGCCACCGGCCGGTCCAGGGTAACCGCCAACCCTGTCAACAACACGCAAACGACCGCCGCAGCGAGACCTGGGGGGTTGCTCGCTCTGCGCTTGATGCGGTCGCTGCCCCGAGGCGCCTCGCGGCGCGGCACCGGGCTATTGGTTGCTGCCATTCATCAGAGCATACTTCCCGGGCAAGGTGTCGGCAACCTGGAAACATCCCGCTCAGGCCCGCAGGTACTTCGCCACCGCCTCTGTCCGCGATTGGACGTGCAGTTTCTCGTAGATGCGCCGGATGTAACTGCGCACGGTGTGGATGCTGACCCCCATGGCTTCGGCAATTTGTTTGTAGGCGCGGCCTTCGGCAAGTCGATCGAGCACCTCACGCTCGCGGGTTGAAAGGTCCGATCGTTCCTCTTTGGGCGGCTGGGCGGCCTGCAATGACTGGACCACCTTGCGGGCGATCGGAGCCGACATGGGAGACCCCCCCTCCATGACCTCCTGGATGGCCTCAATCAGCTTTGCCGGAGGGAGCCGCTTCAGGAGGTACCCGCAGGCACCCGCAGCCAGGGCGCTGAAGATCTTCGCGGTGTCCTCGAACACGGTGAGCATGACCACCTGGGCGGAGGGCAACAGGGGTTTGAGGAGACGGACACATTCGATCCCGCTCATGCCGCCCAGGTTGATATCCATGAGCACCACATCGGGTTTCTCCTGGGGCAGCCGGACCAGCGCCTCCTCAGCACTGGAGTAAACACTGATGCAGCGGAAGCCGGGCGCGGCATCAACAAACGCGGCGATATTCTCCCGGAGATCGGCTTCATCATCAACAATCGAAACTCGGATAGGATTACTCATGGGTTGGTGGGGGGTGTTAATGGAACCGTAAGGCTTACGCGCGTCCCCTGCCCCGGCCGACTGGAGAGCTCGCATCGGCCGCCAACCTCGGCGAGGCGTTGGTGAAGGTTGGACAAGCCGTTGCCGCCGCGCTTGTGCGCGGTCGAGCCGTTAGCCGGTGCGCTGGCGGTGGGATCGAAACCGCAGCCGTCGTCCCGCACAATGATCTCGAACTGCGAACGTGCCACAGCCATGTCCACGCGGACGCGCGCGGCGCGCGCGTGTTTCAGAGCATTGTTCAACGCTTCTTCAAACGCGAGGAAAACATTGTGGCGAACCTCCGCGGAAAGGGGGAAATCGGGCAGACCGCGCTCGATGTGCAGTTCGCATTCCACGGCGGTATTCTGCAAGTACTCGGTGGCATACTGGCCGAGGTAGGCGGCCAAGTGTTCGAGCGTGTCGTTGTGAGGGTTGACCGCCCAAACGATCTCGTCCAACGATTGGAGCAGGTCGCGCGAGGTCAGGGAGATCGAGTCGAGCTTCGCGGCTACCAGTTCCTGGCCTTTAAGTTCACCCTTGGCCCGCTCGCTCATGAAGGAGATCTTGGTCAGTTTGGAGCCAATTTCATCGTGCATATCCTGGGCTATCCGCATCCGTTCGCGGTGCATCGCCTCCTGCTGCGCCAGGCGGGCCAAACGGCGTCGCAACCGCCGGTAGGATACCCAGCGAACGATTCCGGCGACGGCGACGACGGCGCCCAGTGCATATAAGGAGAGTGCCCACCAGGAGCTCCACACGGGCGCGGGAATGAAGAAACCGAGCTCCGCCCCAGGCTCATTCCAGATGCCCATGGGATCCCGAGCCTTGATGCGGAATTGGTAAGCGCCCGGCGGCAAGCGCCCGTATCCCACCCAGCCCACGGCTCGGTCGTCCACCCAATCGGCATCGAACCCCTCAAGCTTGTGTCGAAACCGAATCTTCTCGGGCTCGACGAAGGCAGGGGCGGCAAACCGGATCTCGATTTTGCGGAGATTGGATGGCAACCGAGCTTTGGTTGTAGCACGCGCGTTCTCCTCTTCCGGCAGCCACGGGGGAAGGGACCGCCCATCCACCCGGATTTCTTCGACAAAGACACGGAGCGGGCGTGAACGGGGAATCAGCTCGCGAGGCGCAAAAGTGGCCACCTGGGTGCCGGCGGCAAACCAGAACCGACCATCGGGCGCGCACAGACCGCGGGGACCGCCCGCCGCCAGATCGGCCCCGCCCACAGGGTCAAACTCCAGGAGCAACTCGGCTTGTGGCGACAGCCGCCCGGCGAGGATTTCTGGAAGGTCTTTGGCGCTTAGCCGGTAGAGCCCCCGGCTGGCCCCCAGGCACAAATCTCCGCTTTGGTCGCCTAAAATCGCGAAGATCCCGTTTCCTCCTGGTCGGATCCCCGGCTCGAATCGCAACCACTGCCCGCCGCTCCAGACCGCAAGCGAGCCGGCGCTGCCACCCGCCCACAGCCGTCCGACTTCATCCTCGTAGAGGGCGCGAACACTCTGCCCCGCGAAGACATTACGGTCGTCGATCCGACGAAACCCGGCGGCGTCCCCCCGAACCACCCCGCCGCCTTCAGTTCCCAACCAGATGCCTCCCCCCCGGGCGGCAAGCAGCACCCCAATGCCCTGCCCGGATAGTCCCGCACCAACCGTTTGGCGGGTGAGCACGCCATGCGCGATCCGATGGAGCCCCCCGGAACCGGTCGAAACCCAAACCGTCTGGTTGGTCTCCGCTACCACCGCCATGATCTCGAGGTCGGACAATCCGTTGGCTGTGTCGTATCGGATCGTCCGGTCACCGCTGAAACAAAAAAGACCCAATCCCCACGTGCCTACCCAAAGACTCGCGTCGGGCCCGAAGGCCAGGGATGAAATCAAGTTTTGCCGCCCAATCCCAAGCTCAATCGGGCTGCGTTCGAAACGTTCCACCGATCCGGTGAACAAGCCGGCATGCTCGAACCCCATCCAAACCCGGCCCTTCGGACCGACGGCCATGCAGGCAACCGGACCTGGGGGCAAACCCGAATCCGGGTCTAGCAGCCGGACCCCACGAGGTTGGAGTCGCACGATCCCGCCCCCGTAGGTTCCGAGCCAGAGATTGCCTTGCCAATCTTCGCACAAGGCTCGGACATCGCTGAAGAGTTGCCCAGCCGGCAAGTTGAGTGGCTGGAACTTGTCACCAACAAAACAGAAGATCCCCTGCCCGCTGGTGCCGACCCAGAGTTGCCCGCTGTGGTCCTCGCACAGGCTCCAAATCCGCATGGACGAGGTTCCACCGCTCCACAGGTTCAACTGCTTGCCCTCGGCCAGGTTGACCAGGTAGGTGTCGCCGAAGGCCCAACGATTGCCCAGCCGATCCTCCCAGACCCCGATGAATTCCGGGCTGCGCCCCAGACTCCCGGGCTGGAATCCGAACGGCAGCAGCCGTCCGCCCTCATAGCGGCACAGGCCTCCGCGCGTGGTGATCCAGATCGTCCCCGAGTGCGCGGCGTAGATGCTCGAGACGAAATCACTGGGCAGCCCGTCTTTGGAGGTGAGCTGGCAGACACCGTTGGTTCCGATCCGATCCAGGCCCATCGGGGTTCCCACCCATAGGTTGCCAGCCGTGTCCTCGGCGATGCAGTTAATAATGCGATCGGTGAGCTTACCCCCCAAGAAACGCCGCACCTCCCGGTTGGTGTAGCAGAACAGCCCATCGCCCTGCGTGCCAATCCAAAGCCGCCCGGCCGAGTCCTCGGCCAGGGCCGTCACGTGCAACCCGACGCCCGTCGTCCCACCCTGCGGCCCCATCTGTTCGAAGTTCACGCCGTCAAATCGCGCCAGGCCGCGCAAAGTCCCCACCCACAGGTAGCCGTCCCGCGACTGGAGCACGGTGGTCACTGAGTCGTCCGGGAGCCCCTCGGCTTTGCCCCAGCTCCGCACCACCAGATCCTGTGGCAGCGGCCTCGGCGTGACCCCCTGGCCCAGTGCCATACCACCCGCCAGCAGCCAGGCGGAAAGGCGTGGCCAAACCATGACTCGCAATCTCAGCACGACGGCAAGCTATACCGTTTGCCCCCGGAAGAAAAGCACCCTGTCCCCGGCCCCAAGGTGAAGGCCGCAAAGGAATACAGGGAGCGGAATTGGGGAGCATGTGCGCCCCAGGCCAATCGAGAGCCAGTCATAAACGGCTTTTCATCGTATTTCTCTGGCGCTAGCGGGGAATGCCCCAACATCCCTGCCCACTCCATCCACCACCTCCGCCATCCCAGATAACTAGCCGTACAGGTCCGCCACCGTCGCCAGTAGTCGGGTTACCTCCTCGTGGGAGGGATATTGGCGGATACGGGGGCGCCTCCGAATCGCACAAAGGGCTCGCAGAGAACGAATTGCGTCATGAATTAACATCGTGCCTTATGCGAACGTCGGAATTTCTGGACGAGCCTCGATTCAGGGGGGATAGCCCCAGCGTTTTATATGACTTTTTAATACCTTGACTTCCACGCCGTTCCTGCCACAATTCACTTATCGGAAGGGCATTGCCTATGAGATTTATGCACGCCGTTAAACGAACCAATAAATGAGGGGGTCCGTTGATCAATCGTT
>TBL_comb47_HYPODRAFT_10004418_pt1 | contig 16169 bp, 12 predicted proteins | sample TroBogypolimnion_40_FD_10682 | JGI IMG/M metagenome (IMG submission 10682)
TNNTGTCGCTTTCAATGAGCCTTTGACCCTTTAAATTATTAGAAGCTTATTCGAAGGTTATTCGAAGATTATTCGAAGATGGTTCAATTTTATTCTAATAATCTTCGAATAGGTTTCTAATAACTAATGAATAAGTTTCCAATAATTTGAGAGTCTGTTAGCTGTCCGGTAATTAGGAGAAGCAAACAACACTTTAACCTTGTACAGACAATGGTTTTTAGGATCAATACAAGGACAGGATAGGATCTGATCCATCAATTTCCAAGTTTCAATGCCGTTTCAATTGTAATATCTATTTGGATACATCCGTTTTTTCAGCTTACCCTATTTGATTGAATTATTTTCGTATTTTTATATCTCAGGCCCTAAACACGATATACATAAATTAAAGAATATGGAAATTAACTGGGTAGAACACCTTGAACCGTTATTGCAAACCTATGGTAAACGAAAACACCCGCTTGATTACAATAATCGTTATCAACTGGTTGTAATGGTTATTCTTTCGATGCAGGCTACCGATATCCTGATCAATAAAGTGGCAAAGGATTTTTTCAGGAATTATCCTTCCCTGAGCGAGCTTGCAAAAGCTTCGGTGGAGGATCTGCATCATCATCTTAAGTCAGTCAGGAATTTTGGAACCAAATCAAAATGGCTTGCAGAATTGGCAAGTACCATTGGTGATGACAGTAAAATTCCAACGACTATGGCTGAGTTGATTAAGCTGCCGGGAATAGGAAGGAAATCAGCCAATGTAATTATCCGCGAATCGGGTGACAATGCCGAAGGTATTATCGTTGACCTACATGTGATAAGGGTTGCGCCCCGCCTGGGAATTGCTGAAGGCGATAAACCCGAGAAAATTGAGAAGCAGCTGATGGAAATCATTCCCCAAAACCGATGGAACGAGACTGGAATGGCCCTCTCTTACCTGGGTCGGGAAATCTGCAGGCCTACGGACCCTAAATGCAAATCCTGCATGATGAATAAGGTTTGCAGATATTATAATTCTGGAAAGTAAGGAAAAAGAAAGTATAAACTTTTAATTGCTGCATAGTTGGCCGAATCGATTATCTTTGCGTCAAAATTAAAAAAGAGATAAAGGCATGGCTTTAAAGTGTGGTATTGTAGGACTTCCCAATGTAGGAAAGTCAACTTTGTTTAATTGTTTGTCGAGTGCCAAGGCACAATCAGCAAACTATCCGTTTTGTACGATCGAACCCAATATAGGCGTAATTACTGTTCCCGATAAACGATTAATTGAATTACAGCGGATTGATAATCCTAAAAAAGTTGTTCCGACTACCATTGAGATTGTTGACATTGCCGGTCTTGTAAAAGGTGCCAGTAAAGGCGAAGGACTTGGAAACCAGTTTCTTGCCACCATTCGCGAAACAGATGCAATTATCCATGTTTTGCGTTGTTTCGACAATGATAACATTACTCATGTTGATGGTTCTATTAATCCTGTTCGCGATAAGGAAATCATTGATATCGAATTACAGCTGAAAGATCTCGAAACGGTTGAAGCGCGTATTTCCAAGTGGGAAAAGGTGGCTAAACATGGTATCGACAATACTGCCAAAAAGATAGTTGAAATAAGCCAACGTTATCGTGATGCACTTATCCAGGGCAAATCGGCACGTACGGTTGAACTTACCGCTGAAGAGAAGAAACTTACTTATGATTTCTACCTGTTAACGAATAAGCCTGTATTGTATGCCTGTAATGTGGATGAAGCCTCAGCCAAAAACGGGAATAAGTACGTTGAAATGGTTAAGGAAGCGATAAAGGGGGAAAATGCTGAACTTTTGATTATAGCAGCAGCAACTGAATCGGATATTGCCGAATTGGAATCGTACGAAGAGAAACAAATGTTTCTTGAAGAACTCGGGCTTACAGAACCAGGAGTAAATATGTTGATTCATGCCGCCTATAAGCTGCTAAATCTTGAGACCTATTTCACTACGGGTGCCGACGAAAGCCGTGCATGGACCTATGTTAGGGGAATAAAAGCTCCTCAGGCTGCAGGAATCATCCACTCCGATTTTGAAAGAGGGTTTATTCGCGCTGAAGTGATTAAATACAACGACTATTTACGTTTAGAATCTGAGGCTGCCTGCCGCGAAGCAGGTAAGATTGGCATCGAAGGGAAGGAATATGTGGTTCAGGATGGCGATATCATGCATTTTAGATTTAATGTTTAGTCAGTTTTCAAAGATATTTGTTAAAAGGCAGTCGATTTTGACTGCCTTTTTGCTTTTCAGGAATATAATGTAAAGAAATTCTTTCCTTCAGGTATATTCTGAAAACACAGGGTGATTTTGTTTGTTGTTGTTTCGGAAAAAGGGGGTCTTTAACGAAATAGTATATTTTTAAAGGCAGGGTGGTTTAAAAAAGAGTAGCAGGTAATAAATATGGAATATTCAGTAGCTCACGAAAAGAAGTGAATGCTGACTTATATGACAGTAAAAGAGGTATAAAAGAGAAATATGTCAGAAAATCTTTCTGTAATCAATCAGAATGACTATTTTTGACAGCTGATTTATTTTATGGGATGTAAATATTTTAAACAAGATATAATATGTGTGGATTTGTAGGTGTATTTGATCTGAAGGTGCCCGCGAAGGAACTACGCCCTCAGGTTTTAAAGATGTCAAAGAAAATACGGCATCGTGGTCCGGATTGGTCAGGTATTTTTTCATGTGATAAAGCCATTCTTTCGCACGAACGTTTGTCTATTGTTGACCCTGAATCAGGTGGCCAGCCATTATACAGTAAAGATGGGAAACTGGTGTTGGCCGTAAATGGCGAAATATATAATCACCTTGAAATCCGAAACCGGATTGGTGATTCGTATGAATTTCTTACTCATTCTGATTGTGAAGTTATTCTGGCTTTATATCGTGAAAAAGGAGTAGATTTTCTGGAAGATCTGAACGGGATTTTTGCCTTTGCCTTATACGACATTGAAAAGGATATTTATCTCATTGCCCGTGATCATATTGGAATCATTCCATTATACCAGGGATGGGATAAATCAGGGAATTACTTTGTGGCTTCAGAGTTGAAAGCGCTTGAAGGTCATTGCAATATAATAGAAGAGTTTTTGCCCGGCAAATACCTTTATAGTCCTGACGGCGAAGTGAAAACCTGGTATGAACGCGATTGGGAATCTTTTGATGCGGTGAAAGACAATGGCTTTGATATTGATGTTTTACGTAAAGCCCTTGAAGATGCAGTTCACCGCCAGTTGATGTCGGATGTTCCATACGGAGTATTGCTATCCGGGGGACTCGATTCATCGGTTATTTCGGCTATTGCTAAAAAATATGCAGCATTTAGGATCGAGTCTCAGAATTCAGAGACAGCCTACTGGCCACAATTACATTCTTTCGCAGTTGGATTAATCGGTTCTCCGGATTTGGCTGCTGCTCAAAAGGTTGCAGATCATATCGGAACGGTTCATCACCAGATACATTTCACCGTACAGGAAGGTTTGGATGCCATCCGTGATGTGATTTATCACCTTGAAACTTACGATGTAACCACTGTTCGTGCATCAACTCCTATGTACCTTTTGTCACGTGTCATCAAATCGATGGGTGTGAAAATGGTGCTTTCAGGAGAGGGAGCCGATGAAATTTTCGGTGGCTACCTCTACTTCCACAAAGCCCCTAATGCACGTGCCTTTCATGAAGAGACGGTTCGTAAAATCGGCAAACTGCATTTGTATGATTGTTTACGGGCCAACAAATCTTTGGCTGCATGGGGCGTTGAAGGCCGGGTTCCATTCCTTGATAAAGAGTTCCTGGATGTGGCTATGCGTATCAATCCTGAAGAGAAGATGGCTAAAAATGGTCGGATGGAGAAATGGATTGTTCGCAAGGCATTTGAAGATTACTTGCCCGAAAGTGTTGTATGGCGACAAAAAGAGCAATTCTCCGATGGAGTTGGCTATAATTGGATCGATTCGTTGAAAGCAATGGTTGCAGAAAAAGTGACTGATGAGCAATTGAATACAGCGAAATACAGGTTCCCGATCAATACGCCTCCATCAAAAGAAGAGTATTTCTATCGCTCTATTTTTACTGAATATTTCCCTTCTGACTCGGCCGCTACTTGTGTCCCGTCGGTTCCTTCCATTGCCTGCAGCACACCAATTGCCCTGGAATGGGATGCAAGTTTCAAGAATAATGCAGATCCGTCAGGACGATCAGTAATGAGTGTTCATCTGGAAGGCTACGAAAAGAAATAAATTGATTATTTATCAGGATTCAAGATAGATATCAATTTAATGTATACAATAGGACCGGGCATTGTTGCCCGGTTTTTTAGTATCTGAAGGATATACTATGAGACATCACAAAATGCCAATGCATTTCATGTAATTTTTTTTTATATCTTCACCCTTGTTGAAGAGATACACAAATTGTCAGTAATTTTTTAAAGGCGATGGAACTACTTGCAAGCTTAGACAAAGGACTTGATATTTTAGAACCATTTTTAAATCGATATGATTTTAGGGTAAAAGAATACGAAAACTTCAAGGATTCAGGAAATCGCTTTACCTTTGTTAAATACAAAAACGAACAAAAGGAATTTCATCTTGGGTATCAGTATTCAATTGGGCACGTTGTTTACCAATTTGAAAACTTAGCTGTAAGTCACGACTTTTATCTTAATAAACTTGGTTTTAGAGACAAGAAACTTTTTAACGAGGTTCAAACTAACGATAAGCTATTAGCGTTTTCACATATATTACACGACTTTAAATTCCTGGTTGATGACTTCTTTAAAGGTGAATGCATTCGGCTGAAAGAGTATTCAAAACTTCAGGATAATATTATAACTGAATATGATAAAAAAGCAAGGGATGGTTACAATATCGAATTTGATAAATTGAGAATTGAGAAAGCACGAAACGAATTCAGAAGCAAGAACTTCAAAACAAGTATGGAGATATATAAGTCAATCGATTGTAAAGAGTTAATGAACGCACTTGATGAACAGATCATTAATTATTGCTTACGTCATATTTGATCGGTAGCAGTATAATTAGAGTCTTTCTATAAAGTAGGTAAAATGTAAATCGATGCGTCATTGGTAACGAAGTGAAGCAATCTCAAATTATTTATATCCAATAGATTGCTTCAGTCGTTCCTCCTCTTATTAAAAAACTTCGACTGTATGGACGGACACTTATTAAAGATTCTTTTAATTCATTATTTCTTTGATTTATTTCTTTTAATTTGCATCAACTTATTATACTTCCAATAATTAAAAATACAACAATGAGAAATCTGTTATTAATTGCGATCATGTTTGGTTTTTTTGCCTGTAATCATGCCCCTTCATATAAAGTCAGTGTGAAGTTAACTGCCGGTGATGGAAAAGCATATTTAAGTCATAGAATCAAAGGTACCTGGGTGAAATTGGACTCTACTGAGATTAAGGGCGGTGAATGTAAGTTCAACGGGTCTGTTAGAAATCCGGAAGTCTATTATTTTACTGTCAGCACTAAGAACGATAGATTGCCATTCTTTATTGATAATGCAGATATTACAATTACCGGTTCATTGGATTCACTGACAACGGCCAGGGTTACCGGGTCAAAGGTTCAGGATGAATATAAGACACTTCAGAATAAACTGGACATAATTGATAAACAGGCAACTGCCCTTTTCGACAAGTCAAAGGAAGCCGAAAAGGCCGGGAATAAAGCTAAAGCTGACAGTTTGATGGCAATGTCTGATGGGTTGTTTAGTAAAATTGACCAGGAACAGATAGACTTTATCAAAGCCAATCCGGCTTCCTATGTCTCGCCTTACCTGCTTAGCAGGGTATATTATGAAATGGAAGGCGATGTTCTGGAAGGATATCTCAAAGGATTGAATCCTAAACTTGATTCTGTGCCATTTGTTGTAACACTGAAAGATCATGTTGCCAAGTTGAAATTGGTTGCAGTTGGACAAAATGCACCTGATTTCACATTAAACGATCCATCGGGGAATCCGGTTAAACTAAGTGATATCTATTCAAAGAACCAATATACACTGGTCGATTTCTGGGCTTCCTGGTGTGGCCCGTGCCGTCATGAAAACCCTAACGTAGTGGCTACTTTTAACAAATACAAGACTAAAGGTTTTGGTGTCCTTGGAGTTTCTTTGGATAGTAATAAAGATAAATGGGAAAAAGCTATTGCTGACGATCAACTTACCTGGACACATGTATCAGATTTGAAGGGTTGGAAAAATCAGGCTGCCGCTATGTATTCGGTTAATTCAATACCCGCCAACCTGTTGGTTGACAAAACCGGTAAAATCATTGCACGAAATATTCGCGAAGCTAAACTGCGCGATACGATGTCTGGATTACTGAAATAATTAAGACGATTTACGATTACAGAATTTACGATTTACAATTTTGGGGCCAGACGCTCTGAAATTGTAAATTGTAAATAGATAAATAGTAAATGATTCAACTTTAGGCACTTCCTTATGGAACAATTAACTCTTACCACACCGGCTTTGTTGTTTTCGGCTATTTCCTTGATTTTGCTGGCATATACCAACAGGTTTCTGGCGTATGCACAGGTTGTTCGCAGCCTGCACACCTCATTTAAGGAAAATCCGAATTCATTGCTTCTTGGTCAGATACAGAATCTAAGAAAACGCCTGCAATTGACTAAGACCATGCAGATATTAGGTATCTCAAGTCTTTTACTGTGCGTGATCTGTATGTTCCTGATTTATGTAAACTTTCATATATGGGCTGAAATACTCTTTGGAATTGCCCTCGTATTACTGATTCTATCACTAGCCCTTTCAATCCGTGAAATTCAGATATCAGTAAAGGCGCTCGATCTTCATCTAAATGATATGGAATAAAGTGCTTTAGATTTACCATTTATTTATTTACCATTTACCCCGTATTATTCAAGTTTCTGCATTTAAATCGTAAATTGTAAATGTACTAATGGTAAATGCTTTTTTCAAATCAAGTTCACTTTAGTCCCTTCTTTCATTATCTTCGGCACTTCTTTTACAAAACTTCTATGGTTCATTATACTGGCGAAATCGCCGCTCTTCTAACTGCTGCATTCTGGACTGTGACAAGCATGTCCTTTGAATCTGCCGGTAAAAAGATTGGATCCCTTCAGGTTAATTTAATTCGTTTGGTGATTGCATTTTTTATCTACGGAATCGTAAATTATTTCCGCAGAGACATGATTCTACCTTTGGATGCGAGTGCTGAACAATGGGCATGGCTGGCATTATCAGGTATTGTAGGTTTTGTGATTGGCGATTTGCTTCTTTTCCAGTCCTATGTAATTATTGGGGCACGAATAGCCATGCTTATCATGGCATTGGCGCCACCTATTACTGCGTTTGTTAGTTGGATGATACTGGGGGAGGTTCTGAGTTCCATGAATTGGGTGGGGATGATTGTAACGCTAACCGGAATTTCCATAGTAATCCTGAAACGCGAAAAACATGAAGACCTCACAAAGAAGGGACATAAAATTACCACCAATTACAGCATAAAAGGAATCCTGCTTGCTTTTGGCGGAGCGGTGGGGCAGGGTGTTGGACTGGTTCTGAGCAAAAAGGGAATGGGTAACTACGATGCATTTGCAGCTTCGCACATCCGTGTTATGACAGGAATGGTTGGTTTTGCAATTATAATTTTATTCACCAAACGATATGGTAAGGTTTGGAAAGCATTACAGCATAAACCAGCCATGAAGCGAGTTGCATTGGGATCTGTTTTTGGCCCATTTCTGGGCGTTTCCTTCTCACTTCTTGCTATTCAGCATACTCAGGCAGGGATTGCAGCAACGATCATGTCAATAGTCCCTGTGCTGATCATTCCGCCGGCAATATTCTTATTTCACGAAAAGGTAAACTGGAAGGAAATTATCGGTGCAGTAATTACAGTTGGTGGTGTAGCAATTTTCTTTCTGTAAATTTCCTTCTCAGGTTCCTGACTCATTGAATCTCCTTTATTATTATTGTTTGGTCTTCAGTGGATTTTCTGATTGGTCGAAAAATTCCTTTTGAAGAGACGGAACTATTTCATCTTTTTTCACAGCCTGAATCATCTTTATGAGCTGACTCACTGTTGAACTGATCTGTAATTCGCCGGCTTTGGCATTTGCTTTTGCCCCATCTCCACCGTAATGGTTCGGAAATTTAGCGTACCACCAGATTCCGGTATAAACATTCGGTAGACTTTTGAGACGATCCTGATCAGCTCCTGATTGCTGCCCGGCACGATCAATATGGACTAAATCAGGCTGTATGGCACTCATTTCAGACGATTCCCTATTACCCGCATGTGCGTTAAGGGGGTCATGCTGAGTCAATTCCTCCACTTTTTTTGAAACTTCAGGATCTTCGGTTGGTTGAAAAAGATAAAGGCTATAGGAACGTCTTTGGGATAATTGAGCCATCCCAAAGTAATTCAGGAAGGCATTGTTTCCCCCATGGCCATTTACTATGATGATTTTATCAAAACCATTACGGGCTAGTTCGTCCAGTGTTTCCTGAAGAGCCTTCCATATCAGTTCAGGACTGTAGGCGATAGTTCCCGGCTGGTGTTTAGCCTCGTTGATCTGGCTGAAGAAATACCACGGAAAAACAACAGTATATTCCTTTTCGGCAGCACGCAAGGCATATTCACGGGCACGGTACAAATCAGTCCCGATTGGAAGATGCGGTCCGTGCTTTTCCATAACTCCAATGGGCAGTATGCAGGTCTTGGATGATTTCTCCACTGCTTTGACATAGTCTGGACCGGTTAATTCTTCAAGCCTGAATGGAAGTTGTTGAGAATGAACTGATAATGCGATGAATAAAATAAGCGAAATAGTGATAAGTATTTTCATAGTGTTAGTTATTTGGTTCTATGCTAAAATTAGCAAATTGAACATTAACAACCAATAACTTATCCCACTATTGTTATGAATTATTTTATAACGAGTTTAGAGTTAATCATATGGTTACCCTTTAATGTTAACCTTACAACATAGAACCCGGAGAAAAGACCTGAGACATCCAGCTGAGTCGAGAATCCTGAATTTCCTTCTTTTGTCATGACACACGTCCCGTCGTTACTATAAATTCCTATCCTTTGAATTTCGTAAGACGATTCCAGATATACGACATCATGAGTTGGATTTGGGAAGACACGGCAGCTAATATCTGCTTCAAGGATTTCAGCAGTTGATGTAGTTCCTAACATATGGCCGTCAAGCCAGTTTAGCCGTGTTTGAATCCAGTCCTTGAGTTTTGTTACTTGTCCGTCATAGGTTGCAGGCTGTGGATCAACTTCAGGAGTACCTACAGAAGCGGACAGGATGTTCCATTTGGTATAATGCCTTACCTGAGCTTCACTAGCCTGACTCTGAATAGAATCGATGAAGCTATTAATATATTGTGTACTCAGGTATGAACTTCTCATTTCGAAATACCTTGCGTTCACTGCATCAGCAAAAGCTGGATCCTGAAGCAAACGGACAATCCAGCCATTCGAATTCATCGTATTGGTTGTACAATCATTAATTTTATAGGTCCATCCGGATCCATCTGTAGCATTGTAAGGATCGCAATCAACAATGTTTTTAAAGGCCGAATCAAAATCCCATACTGGTCCCGAATGAATTTTAGTATCGTTGCTGTCTTTATTCTTAAAATAGTAGCAGTTTTTCCGATATGCATTTATATTTCTGGATACCTCACTGACAATGAAATAATCCATAAATGAATTCAACTTAATCCATGCCGGGTATCCTGTTGTTATATCAGCAAAGCCAGTGCCATGTAGCATAGCTTCAAATGAGTTAACAAAAGTTTTCAGGTAGGTTTTCTGCTGGGAAACGATCTTGGAGGCTTCAGGGCTGTCATAAACGTAATGAACGACTTTTTCAGGATGATCGATGGGTGTGTAATTGCTTACCCAACTGTTTGTTGCATCATAAGTATCGATTTTGAAAATATACCCTCCTGTCAGATTATCGCCCGAAATATCTGTACTGGTCAGTTTGGAGATGTCAACGCGGCCCTTGTCCTGTTTGATTTTTTCTGCCAGGAGATAAATTCCCTGGTATTCATTATTGATAATGACTTCCACCATTTGTGTACGTGGAGCATAATGGCTCATTTTTCGGAACAACTGGAAAGCCAGGGTATTGCGCATAAATGTCTTGTCGTCGTAGTTAGCCAGCAAAACCCAGTCATTTTCTTCGGGCATTCCCAATAAAGACACATTCAAATTGGCCCCGGTTGCATCTCTCGTTTCAAAGTTATAAGGATTTTGCACCCCGGAAGTTAAAGTACCACGGTATTCAATTCCAACAATTCCATCATAGTTATTCCCGGGATCGGATGGCAAATTTACTTTCCCGACTCCATTATTAATAACTTTCATCTTTGCTCCGATTTTTCCCCCCACCTGAATGGTTTGTCCATTGGTGTTAATTACTACGAGGGGAAGATTGGAGGAAGTTATTCCCGGAACCTGCGAAAAGATAGTCTGGGTAAAAAAGAAAAGAAATGCAAAGAGGATTAAGGATCTGGTTTTCATTGGTTAGGTTGTAGAACGGTAATGTTTGTCAGTTTTGAGTTTTAGATTATTTCCCAATTACCTGATATCATATCAGTTAAATATACTTAAAATGCGGTACTGAATTTATTGCTCCAGTACCGCATTCTGTTCAGTATCATTTTTTTAATGAACGATTTATCTTTTGTGGATTAATGTACATATCGTTGGCATATGGCTTGAACTGATGACTGTCAGCCACTTTTTTCAGACCCATCTGGGCCGATTTAAGTGTCATGCTGGTTACCGGCATTCCCTTAATGTCGGCTAAAACTGCGGCAAGCAATGTTTCGTTCGGATCACCAAAAGGCAACAGATTGGTAATGTCTTCTTGTGCAACAATGTCGGGAGTCAGGCCATTTACAAAATCAGTTACTCCAAGCGAATTGGAATATTTAACTACAATTGGCTGCATGGCGTAAGGATCATTAGTATTGACATTCCCATTGGAGTCCCAATCCTGGATAGTCGTAGAACCTACATATTTCCCAACTGTATTGATACCCACTACCTTCACATTCAGGTATGGTCTTAGACCGTTTATCAACAATTCACTTGCAGAGGCAGTATTGTCTGATACGATAATGTAAATTTTCTGCAGATTGAGTGTACTTATGGGGGTAGAGGCAGTTGTAGCCGTTGCATCAATGGTCGGTACAAAATAGCTGTTTAAATAGCCGGCGCCATTTTGTTCGACAAGGTAGGCTTGTAAATTGTTGTTGTATTGTGCATGGGCAAATAATTTAGTCGCATCAGTACTATAAAGCATACTGGACAGATAAATACTGCTCTGAACCGATCCTCCGCCATTGTATCTTAAATCGAGAACCATTTCATCGATATTGGCATCTTTAAAGCTTTGAATAACATTGTTTAGCGGAATGTCATAATCAGAATTAAATCCGTTATAAACAAGGTAGCCTATTTTTTTATTGTCATATACAAAAATGGTGTCCTTATTAATCGGATCTTCCTGCATGACAACATCGGTCATAGTTACAGTCCTTGTATTCGGTATAACAGTTTTGTTTATGATGTTTGCAAAACCAAGCGTGTACGAATCTGTACTAAATAACAAGGTCTCGTAGTTGGTTGTGGTAAGTTGTTGATTATTAACAGTTGTGAAAATATCACCCCGTTTCATTCCTGCAGCTTCAGCCGGAGAACCTTTGTAAATATAGCGTACAAATCCGAATACATAACCTGAGGAACCATATTGTGCAAGCATAAAATCATATCCCATGGTTTTCGATGTTCCACTAATCCAGTTGGTGATAGTCTGTGAATTATCAACCAAAAATGACCATTTGTCAATGGTATTGTATTGATAAAGCAAACTTGTAAACAAAGCCTGTGGATCGGTAAACTTATTAAGCATCTGGTTTAAAGTGTCTTTCACCGTATATTTCGGATCCGATAAATTGGGTACCTGGATGGTCCATAAATAATAATTATTCAATCCATTCCAAATGAATTTATTGACTACTGAGGCATCAGGTATAACCTTTGGTGGTGCTTGTACCGTGCTTTTTTTACAACTCGTAAAAATCAAAGTTGAAAAAAGAATGAGTGAAATGATATTACGATAATTTCCTGTTTTCATGATCGTCTGTTTATAAATCGATTCTTATGATATTTCAAATACTAAAGTAAATAAATGAGAATTGACAAAAGTACCCCGGCTCCAATAAGTATTGCAAAATTAAAAAATATACGCTTCCTGAGACTTTTATTACTTAATGATATGGCATATATCATCTTTAAGAGGTTATTACTATTGGTTGCATTTATAATAGCCAACACAATGGTAATCTGTTCAATTCCTGTCTTATGTTGAAGGAGGTTTAACAAAAACGGATCGATATCCGTTACTCCGACCACATATGCCAAACCTGTTATCCCGCCGCTTCCATAGTTTTTCAATATAAAATCTGTCACTAATGCAAATACAACAAACAGTGCGCCAAAAATAGCTGCCGTTCTGAATTCAAGTGGGTTTTTATTCGATTCAACATTCATAACAGGAACTTGTTCAGAAGATTGATCCTGAATTTTAGTCCTTGAAATTCTCGAAAGAAGTAATGTCACCAGGAACATCCCGATAAAAGGAATCGTCAGCTGTAAAGCTACCTGGGTGTTGAATATGAAGGATAAAAACAGAATTCGCAAATACATCATCCCATTGGCAATCATAATGGCTGAAACTGCATTTGGACCAGCTTCTCCTAGTTTTTCCTTTCGCGCAATAATAACTGTCGTTGCCGTACTGCTGTATAAACCACCCAATATCCCCGTAAGCATGACTCCTGAATCAGGGAAAACAAATTTCTTGAGCAGATAACTGCAATAGGAGATACCCGACACAACCACTATAGCTAACCAGAGATGGTAGGGTGATATCGGTATGTGAGGGGATATATTTCCTTCAGGAAGAAGCGGAAGTATGATGCCGGCAAGTGCAATAAACTTTGCCAGCGTGATAAACTCCTCTTCCGACGCTTTCTTGGATAGTGAAATCAGATTGTTTTTAAGTTCGGCTATCAGCAGAAGGGCAACAATAAACGATAAAACCAGCCAGACCGGCTGAGTGAAAACCATGATGGGAATACAATAAGTCAGCAGGGCAAGAATAGTGCTCGTTAATCCAAATTTTCCATTCTGCCCAATCTTGTGGTGATACTGAATGCCCAGCAGGAAGCCAATTAAAGCAAATCCCATCAAAAAGGGTATATAGTGAACCGGATCGGCAATAAATAAAACATAGGCCAGTAAACCGATAAAGGTAAAAGTACGGTCGGTCCCAAACAGGAGATCTTCGTTTTCGTCTATATGGTGCCGTCTTTGTTCCAGCCCGATGAGCAACGAGAAAATCAACACCATGATGAATTTGACAAATTCTGCTGGTATGTATTTAACGATTTCCATATTAGTTTCTATGTTTGCTAGCAAAGATATTATTTCATTGACTGCAAATCAAGAGTCTGATGCTGTTATATCTATTTATTCGCGCTTATACTGTTAAAACGTCATAATACCTGTCTATATTATATTTCAGCCCATATTATTACAAATAAAAGCTCAATTAATGTGCCGATTCTTTGAAAATGACAAACAATCTGTTACTTTTGTCGCCGATTCGGTTTGTAGCTCAGTTGGTAGAGCAGCTGACTCTTAATCAGCGGGCCGAGGGTTCGAATCCCTCCAAACCGACCCTGAAAATTAAGCACTTACACATTCACTTGTGTAGGTGCTTTTTATTACTCGCTATTGACTTAATACACAGCTTTACAGATGCACAAAACGGATATAATGAATATTCTTGTGGTTTTCCTGAAAAAACAAAATATATCGTATAAAATTAGGAGCTCACATCCACTCCAGAAAGTGGAGTGACCCCATTTTTCTACCTTCATTTTCGGATGTTGTAGGAAGTCTTTGAATCCTCAAAATCTTTCGGAACAACTCGAGGAATGAAGAACTGAATATGAGGATTGGAGTTGGCCAGAATTGTGATCGGCAAGGCATCGCGAATTAAACGAGCTGATATTTTTGTATATTTTAAGTAAGGTTTCTGTAAGGTTCCTGTTTGTAAACTTACAAAAAGCATATATGATATAAACAATAACCATGCAAATTTACCAAAAGGTTTAACAGGTGTTTATATCTTAAAGATGAACCCAATAAAGGTTGCTCTTTTTCCGTCTACCGAAGGGGTATAGTGGAAGATCATTCAAGGAAGATGTCGGTAAAATAAGGTATAATGCAGTAGCTTATCGGAGCCAGAAGCCAATCTGCCGGTTCAATTTGCGATAGTTAGTTGCAAAAATTTTCCGTTTTGGGATCACTTGAACTTCTTGTTTGGAATTCAGGTAAAAAGGTCAACTCCATTCAACAATTTGAAGTGACCCCATAACAAAAATTTAGCCTCTGTTATTTTTTATATTTCGTAACCCTTGCATCATTGATTAAACCCTTCCAGTTTAATCCAAAGGCAAAATCATAGGTATTTCCTTCAGAATCGAAATAGCATTTCATGTCATGAGGCACATCCTCCGATTGTTCCTCAACGGTTTTCATATCAACAGGCATCTGGAAAGGCAGCAAAGCCGATGGTTCTGTTGCTCCGGTCAAGATATCCATGATGGCCTGATCCTGAACTCCCATATGAATGACTATCGCGCTGGCACTCTTCTCTATCTCGGCGAAAACCATCGGGTTCGACACTTTCACAACTACAATAACAGGCTTAGAACCCATTTTAGCCTTCATTTCGAGTACCGTTTTCATATCCTGAATATTCGAGGCTACTGCTGTTTTCCCTTTGTAGGAGCGGTTGGTGAAATTTTCCATCAGGCTACCACCAGCAATACTGGTTGCACGGGCAAATTCTGCCTTGTAAGGACCATATTGCAGGCTGATTGGCACATAACCATTGCCATTCTTTTTCACATCTTCCTGTGAATACCCCACGCCACTTTTAGGACTTTCGATACAAACCAATGCAACATCAGCATTTTCAGGCTTGTCAACCACCTGGAAATACTTCTTCGCCACTTCAGGATTGACGGCATCCTTCCAGCTTTCAGGTGTTTCAACCCCAAACCAGTTACGTCCACCCGGCATCAGTTTCTTTGGAATATATACTTTCAGCTGTTTCTTCAGCGGAAGAACTTTCCCCTGATTCTTCAACAGTACTACCGAACGCAACTGGGCCTCGTACCCTGCTTTCATAAAATCTGGATTGCCAACAGTCTTTTCGGTTTCGGATACCTCAAGATAAGGATTTTCAAACAGCCCTACTCTGAAGATATTACGGAGCAGACGCACTGCCGATTGCTCAAAACGCTTGCGCATATACTCTTCGCCATGTGCCTTTACCCCCATCTGGTAAGCGGCAATGACGGGTCCCATTTCGTTATTTCCACCAAACTGGTCAACCCCTGCCTCAATGGCTTTGTAGTGGCGTTCGGCTTCAGTTAATTTCTCTACTCCCCAGCATTTCCCTGCAAACTGGTCAATGGCCTTTACATCTTTGGTAATCATCCAGTCGGTACAAACCACTCCGTCATAACCGTACTTTCCCCGAAGCAGGTCGGTGATCAGGTATTTGTTGTAACTGTTGCCTACATTCTCGCCATTTACCTTATCCTGATTAAACGAAATCGTATAATAGGGCATCACGGCTGCTGCCATTTTAGTGGCACCATTAAGCTTAAAAGCCCCTTCAGTAAAGGATTTCAGATGATCCTTCAGATTATTCCCAGGGTAAACGGCATACTCGCCATAGCCAAAATGCCCGTCACGGCCAGCTTCTTCAGGACCGCCACCCGGCCAGTGTTTCACCATCGCATTGACACTCTGATAGCCCCAGCCACCGGCAATTTCAGCAGCTCCTGTTGAGGTTTGGAAGCCGTCTACATACGCCCTGGCCATATCGGTAGTCAGTGTTGGGTCTTCACCCATAGTGCCGTCAAAACGGCTCCAGCGTGGCTCTGTACCCAGATCAATCTGGGGGGAGAGGGCTGTTGCAATACCCAGGGCACGGTATTCTTTGGCGGCAATTT
>TBL_comb47_HYPODRAFT_10004419_pt1 | contig 16169 bp, 10 predicted proteins | sample TroBogypolimnion_40_FD_10682 | JGI IMG/M metagenome (IMG submission 10682)
CAAAAATCGGTTGAGCTTAAATCAGGAATGGAGAAGCTAAAGCTGACTCTTTTTCCGAAAGAGGAGATCCGGACTCCTAAAATCTGCCTCCTTTTCTGGAAAGGGGAAGACCGGATGACAGGGCACAACCAGTTCCGGCAATTTGTCCTGGTCCATCACACCCGTCAAATTAACGGAATGCATACAGAGCTGCCGTTTTCAACTTTTCTGGCGCGTGAAGGACCGCCACCCTGCAATGAGCATACCTGTTCAACCGAATCCTTTTCCAAAGCCATGATCAACCGCCACAAACAGTTCGGGATTGTTCCCGATGTATTCTGGCTTGATGCGGGGTGGTATGCCTGCAACGGGAGCTGGCCCAACGTCGGAAACTGGTCTCCCAATACTGAGAATTTTCCAAACGGATTCAAACCAGTTACTGATGCGGCACATCAGGTAGGGGCAAAATTTCTATTGTGGTTCGAACCGGAGCGGGTCACCAGGGGAACACTGTTTGCCAGTCAGGATCCCGAATGGCTAATTAAACTTCCGGGGAACAGCAATTTTTTATTCAATCTTGGCAATGAAAAGGCGCGGATCTGGCTCACTGATTATATCTCTGACTTTCTAAAAAAGGAGGGGATCGACTGCTATCGACAGGATTTTAATTTTGATCCGATGCCGTATTGGGAGGCTAATGACAAGCCGGATCGTTCCGGAATCTCTGAGATCCGGCATATTGAAGGGTTATATGCATTCTGGGATACACTGCTGGAACGTTTCCCCAATCTTCTGATTGACAATTGTGCGAGCGGTGGCCGGAGGATTGACCTTGAGACCATATCCCGGAGTTCCCCGTTGTGGCGAACTGATTATCAATATGGTGAACCGGATGGCGCACAATGCCACACCTACGGGCTGAACTTCTACCTTCCGCTCCACGGGACGGGAAACTTCACCATTTCACCTTATCATTTCAGGTCAGACATGAGCGCCTCCATGGTGATCAACTGGGATATCAACAGCCGCGAGCATTCACAGTCTGAGCTTCAAAAGTATTTCAGTGAATTTAAAATACTGCGTCCCTATTATTACGGCGATTATTATCCGCTGACTTCCAAGGATCAGATGACCTCCGACAACGTCTGGTTAGCTTACCAGCAAAACAGACCCGAAAATGGGGACGGAATAATCATGGCTTTCCGGCGGAAAACCTGTGCCAATGAATCGGTCATAGTAAAACTTCGGGGAATAGATCCTAAACTCAGCTATGAACTCACGGATGAAGATACACAAACAAAAACTGTCGTTTCAGGAGAAAGGCTAATCAGCGGTTATGAGCTCACCCTGAAAAACAAACCCGGATCGCTCCTGATCTGGTATAAAAAAAGTAGTTTATGATAAATATCAAAGTCTGTATTTCCTTATCATTCTGGCTGTTTTCAACCATCGGGTATACCCAGTCTTTGGACATAAATAATTTATGTTTCACTAAAGAGCCAATTTGTTTCTACTCTACTTCTTCTTCCTGTACTTTAAATAAGGGATGATATCTTCATTTTTGGATCCGGAGGTGCCATCATATTCTATCGTTACCACCGGGACTCCGGTTATCTCCTCTATTTTTGAGGTCATCGCCTCGGTCACCAGCGAAGGACAACAATAAGATGGATTAGTTTGAATAAACAGATCAAGATCCGGATGGTTCATAATCAGTGCATGAATTTTCAGGATGTTTTCAAACGATTCCCCCCGTTGCAGGATATTCAACCCAAACCTGTTCAGCCAGATATCGGTTTCACCGGAGGTTGGAACGGGAACTTCACCGTTATACTTAAAAAAATATTTTTTGTATTTGTCTTCCACTAACGGGATAAGAGACTTCAGAAATTTGAGCTTCACATATTCGGAATAGTGGCCTGTTTTGAAAAAACGATCAGTTGTGGCATTCACAACAATTTTGAGGAATTCACTGTATGGGGTTGTGATCACTTCTCCCCCGTATGTTTCAATATTTTTTACCAGCTCCTGGTTCATCAGGTCGTTATCCCTGACATAGATATCGCCAAAGATGGCCACCTTGGGCTTTTCCTTCCATTCCGTTTCGATGGATTCAAAATCTCGGATGATTTTATCAAGTGCCAAATCCTTAGGATCACCATTCCGGAAAGCTTTAACCAAAGAATCTAAAGCCCTCTTAATCATTATATTAGTTACTCCTTCCTGTTTTTCGTAAGGTCGGATCCGGCATCCGATTTTGCGGATATAACCACCAAACATATAAGCCAGGTAAGCGTTGATGGCTGTTGGCAGGGAAAAATCGTAAAAGATCACATCACCCAGATACACCGAGACCTGCTCCATCCCTTTCCCATAGTTATCCAACAATTTTTTCATAAACATGGGGAACATACTAAGATTACAGGAAAGATCGGATTTCATAATCCAGAGAACGGTTTCGGATGGTTTCAACTCGTTTGTTTCAATATAGTCGATGGCATTCTGGACAATAATATTCAGGGGAAGACACTGGCCAGTGTTAAAACTTAGGCTTCGCCGTATCGATTCATCCGAATTAGAGGTCAGGCGAACATCAATCCCGCTGTTTTGCAGAACTGCCTCCAATATTGGCCCTACAAAGGGATCCCACATTGGCAAGAGGAGCGTTTTACCTTTTAAATGTTTGACGCCGCTGAAAATAGCTGGCGGTAACTGATTTTCGAGACCTTCAATTTGTTGAATAAGGTTGCTGAAAAGTTTGAAGTCGATGGAGTGGCTTCTAAGTATCCGGGAAGATTCATCAATCAAGGTTTTGATATTGTTTTGCCACGCCTGTTTCCTAGCTGTGTTTTCAGCAGACAATTCAGTCATTTTTACGGTTCCCATTTCTTGAGCAACATCTATAACTTCCAAATTTTGCCTCTCCCGATGATTCCGGAATGCCCTGATAGCAGCTTCAATACGCGTTTCGTATCCAACCGTAGAATCGTGTTCATCGAGTTGCAGGATCAGATATGGTTTTTGCTTGGCATCGAGTATCTCCTTGAAATATTCGATAACAAAAGCATCCGGGGAACATTTAAAAGAAGTAATCAGCACTGGGTAGCAATTCTCGGTATTTGAAACAACCTCAGCGGCGTGAAGTATCCTTGAAGCGAACTTCCATTGGATTTCTTTGATCAGTTCATCGGCTTTGGATGTTTCAGTCGGATTATTTGGCAGCATATCCATGTAAAAGGTTTTTATCCCCATCTTCTCGATGATATCGGGGATCGAATTGTTCATAGCCGGTGAGAGAACGGTATAAGGACGACCCAATAGCATAATGTGAATATCATCCACATTCTTTAACTCATTAAGATATAATGCCTTCCAATTTTCCTTAGCCAGACACACCTGTTCTTTCGCTTTTTCGTAAGCCATGCTCAGATTAATAAATCCAATATCGGTTAATCCAATTGATTTTAGCATCCTGTACAATTCGAGCCTGACTGAAAGTTCGCCAAAGGAATAATTGAGATACGGAGTAAGCAGTTTTTTACCCGATTTATAGTTTTTCTGAATTGAAATGACGGATGAAACAAACTGGGTATAATAGCAATACTGTTTGTTCTGCTTGGTTTCGCGCGATTCCTCGAGGTAGGCTGGCAGGAAAATATAATCGACCTTATCCCGGAGATAATCTACATGACCATGCATCGCTGCCATAGGAGAGCAAAACTCAGCACTGCTCAGGTTTTTCCCGTCTTTTATGGCATTCGGATAATTTTCGCTGGTAACCGTCCTGATGTCAAGCAAATCGAAGAACTTCCGCCAGAACAGGATCTCCTCAAACAGATAAAGGCCGGCAGGAATCCCAATTGTAAGGGTCGATTTTTTTGCTTCCGGCCTGAACCGGAACAACTCATCCCGTTTTCGGATCAGCTGAAAATGGAGCGATTTGTTCTTTACATATTTATTCACCTCATAATCCCTCCCGCATAAGAAACCATAAGCCTCTGTCTGATTATCGATTTCAGCGACTTTTAGTTTGCAATGATTGGTACATAATTCACAAACTTCTGATCTCACAGGGATCGACTTCTCATACAACTCAATACCTCTGAACGTTGTGGATGGGCACTGCCTGTCATGAATTTCAATGGCAACTCCCAGTGCGCCTGTTAGGTGACAATACTTCGAGACCATGATGGGCTTTTTCAGCTTTTGCTCAAACGCAGCAACCAGAGCCTTGTTTTTGGCTGTAGCCCCCTGGAAAAATATCGTGTTGCCGATATAGCCGGGCACTGCCACTTTTGTGAAATAGTTCTCGCGGGTTGAGTGTAAAACGGTCGCCAGAATCTCGTCGGCAGAGTAACCTGCCATCAGGTAATGGTTAAGATCCCGTTCCATGAATACTGTGCATCGGTCACTTGCCAGCGGAGCTAATACATTCTCAACCCGGGCAGAATACTCATTTAACGGACACCCCAGTCTTTTGGCCTGTTCTTCAATAAAACTCCCGGTACCGGCCGCACAAACATTGTTCATCACCGAGAAGGTAACCATACCATTTCGCATGACTGTGAATTTGGAGTCCTGTCCTCCGATCTCAATGATTGTATCGGTTTCAGGATTCAATTCGTAAGCAGCCCTGGCATGGGCCGTTATTTCATCAAGGATGATGTCCGCTCCAATAATTTTGCCGATAAATTTCCTGCCTGATCCGGTGGTACCAGCACCTTTGACGGAAAATCGGACTCCCCTTTTTTGGGCAAATTCGTGGATCGCTTCGAAGATTACCTGTACTGCCTGCAATGGCTGCCCCGAGGTATAGGTGTAAAAGCCGGCGACAACATCCTTGTTTTGATCGATAATAACAGCCTTGGTGCTGGTCGAACCGATATCAATACCTAGAATGACCGGAATCGGGCTTTTGTTTGCCGGAATTAAGTAGACATCAACTTCAACCTCCTTCATGAATGGAAAACAGAGCGACCGGAAGGTGTATTTTTCATGCGATCCAAAGTCAGGATAATCCGATAAGGTCAGACGAAGCGGCGGATAATAGTACTGCTTTTCCTTCTTTTCCGTAATTATCAGATCTTCAATGCTATTCAGATGACAATCAGCTAATACCTCCTCATCTTTACAAATCATAGCGGCGCCAATTGCACCATAGACATTGGCAAACCCGTCGACAATGATTGGCTGTTCAATTAATTTACAGATATGGCCAATTACGGCTTTATTAAGAGCAACACCTCCGGCGGCCACAACATTTGAAAAGGTATTGTTCTGGAAAACCGTATCGGCGATATTCTTTGCCAGACCATAGGATAATCCATCACAGATTTCACCGAGCGAGTAGCCCTCCTGCTGGGCATGGATCAGGTCGGTTTTGGCAAACACGGCACACCTTGACGCGATTTTAGGGAATCCACCCTTGTTTTCCCAGGCAATCCTGCTAAACTCCTGTATATCTGGCAAATTTAAACGCTCGGCTTGCTGGTCGAGAAAATTCCCGGTTCCTGCTGCACATGAAGTATTTGATTTGTAATTCCGGTATTCCCCATTTTTCTCAAAGGTGGCCAGTCCGAATTTTTCCGCGCCAATGATTAACAGGGACTGAACCTCCGGGTGAAAGTGTTTGGCTGCAGTGATATAGGCAATCCTTGTATCGACCGGCGCTCCCCGAGTGAGAATTGACGGGCATGAGGTGGTATAACCAATCGCTTTCAGTTGGTTTATTTCAATTCCCCGGAGTGACTTTATCAGAATTTCAATGATCCGGCCCTTATGAAAGGTATAGGAGGAATGAACAATCCGGTTTTGTTCATCAATAACGGCCATCCCCACGGCTACTGAACCAATGTCAATACCCAGAAAGTTATTTTTCATTATAGTTTTTCCCTCCTGTTAGAAAAGATTTAACGATAAGAATGGCAATCCGGTGATTTATCTTAAAGGGGAAATAAAGATGCTCACCTTTAAGTGGAGGCAATGAGATTAAATAACGACTAAATATACATTTATTTTAGGATATTTTCACGCTTTTGGGAGGATATTATTTTGGGGGGATAATGAAACAGAGCTTACGGCTCGTTGCGGTTTAAAGCTTCCTGAATCGAACCGATAATTTTCGCTGAATTCAATGGCTTGCCAAAATATTCTGAGATTAGTTTACTGTTCAATGCTTCAATCATTTCAGGGGTACAATCAAATCCGGTGAGAATGAAAAAAACAACATCGGGGAATTGATTTTTTGCTTTTACGGCAAATTCGAGCCCACTCATGTCCGGCATCTTCATATCGCTTACCACCGCTTTGATCTCTTTTTCTGAAGCAAGGACTTCCAGCCCTTTATTGCCCGATTCGGCGGTCAATATATAAAAATGGTCTTTAAAAAGACGTTTAAAAAGCATGAGGTTTATCATTTCGTCATCGACATACAGTACGGTAATTTTTTCGCTCATAATTTGTCAGTTTCACTGATTGGTAATTTTAGGAATGGAATTGTTCCGTCATCGTGGTTTAACGCATAACTCTTTGGTCGTGCTGTTTCAACTGCCTGCTCCGCCTTGGATATAATATTTAAAAAAGCCGCCGGATGTTGCGTTAATGACTGTAGCAATTTTGATTTAGTTTGAATTACAAATATAGGTCTTAATCTTCGCCAATACATTGAATAAATTTTCGTTTTCTGATAAAAAATTGGCACCTATTACACTAATTGAGTGTGAATTCCGGTTTTTTAATGGCAAAATCATTGAGTTGTTGATTTTAAATTGTAAAATTAAGGGCGCTGCACAGGATATATTAATTGCAGGATATTCGGACAAATGTCCCGAAATCTTTTTATATTTACTAAAAAGGAACAGGAAGATGAGTTACAAGGGAAAGGTTGTAGTTGTGACCGGAGCGGGCAGAGGTCTGGGAGGAAGTATCGCCGAAACTTACGCTTCAAAGGGAGCTAAAGTTGTATTGGCAGAGAAGGTTGCCCTTTGGGGATTGGAAACTGAAAAGTCAATAACCTCAGCAGGAGGCATCGCGACATTTATACAAACCGATGTTAGCCGGCCGGACGAGATTGAAGCATTAATTAAGACAAGTGTTGAACTTTACGGCAAAATAGACATTCTGATTAACAATGCCGGAATTTCCAAATGGAAGTCCCCCTATAAAATCACGGTTGAGGAGTGGGATGAGATCATCAATACCAATCTGCGAAGTGTTTTTCTCTGTTCACGGGAAGCCGCTAAGATCATGAGGATCCATGGTGGTGGCTCAATTGTCAATATTGCATCAACCAGAGCCTACATGTCTGAGCCCGACTCGGAAGCGTATGCCGCTTCGAAGGGTGGCATTGTATCGCTGACCCATGCTTTGGCTAATTCTTTCTCCCCAGATCATATCCAGGTGAACTGCGTCAGTCCGGGTTGGATTGAGACCGGTGATTACACCCAATTGAATGAAGCTGACCATAACCAGCATCTTTCGGGAAGGGTCGGGAAGCCAGCTGATATTGTGAGCACCTGTCTCTACCTGACCGGTGAAGGAAACGATTTTATCAATGGTACCAATATTACGGTGGATGGGGGGATGACCCGGAAGATGATTTATTTGTAGAGACAAATAAAGGTTCAGCATTCGCCTTATTATTTGAATAAATCGGTATGGGTACCGGCTTATTTAAATTCATTTACCAGTTCTTCCAACATATCAAGATCTATCCCCCTTTCTAAAGCCCGGACAACGTCTTTTTCAAAAATGTACTTGATTATTTGGATATAGCTATAAAATATTATGTGGTTTTAAGAAAAATATTGTGCAATTTCGTGTCGTATAGCCAACCAACGATTTAAACAACAGGGAAGATTTGTGGCGGGTAAAATATGAGTTATACCACATGCTGGAAAACCCTACCAATTGACAATCTAAACTAAATATTTGTTTTTTGTTGCCCAAATAGGTAACTTTAGATCGTAATCAAAAGATTATGCGGACAACTTACGTTTATGGAACTGAATTTTGGGACTTTTATTATGCGCAAAGGTCTGAAGTCCAGGATAAGATCGACTGGGTTATCAGAACGTTTAAAACAAAAATATTATGAAAACAAATCACGAAAATAATCTTGTCTCATGGGACGATCATTTGGACAAAAAATATGGAGAAATTGGAACCTCTTCAAGAGCTAAGTACGAAGAAGGGTTTGAAAACTTCAAAATTGGCATACTTATTCAGGAGGCCAGGAAACAACAAAATCTGACACAAGAAGAACTTGCTCAAAAATGTGGGACTACTAAGAATTATATTTCTCGTATCGAGAATAATGCCAGTGATATTCGGCTTTCGACACTAATGAGAATCATTCGTGAAGGACTTGGTGGCCAACTGAAATTAAGCGTTGAATTATAATGCAAAGAGCACGAAGGCATGCAGCAATTATGCGCAGCCGGGTTAGTTGCTCCTAAAAAAGGAAATTATAAAAATTAAAATATTGCTTTTCAGGATATTAATTGTAAAAATTCCCTGCGAGAGGGTAGCTGTTGAACGTAATTGCCAATTTTAGAGAAATAACTAATCTATCAATAATATTAAAATGGATAAAGATTTAGTAATTACTATATGTTCCTGGATAAGCGTTTTTTTGATGATGTATAATTATAAATTATTGAATTCTTCACGAAATTATTTTCTATTGGTAATATTATATTTAATAATTATCCTGATTTTGAAAATATCCATTTCTGCTGCAACAAGAGATTTCGCATTTTTAATTGTATATGTTGCTATTTATCAGCCATCCCGATTAGGTTTAAAGTATATTTTAAAAAGAGAACCCATAATATATTTGAAAGGTCTCGAACATACAGAGGAGGAAGAAAAAATGTCAACTGTTTTTGATTATTTTTATTCTGCATTTTTGATCTTTACCTCTTTATTTTTTAACGCTTTTTACTTTTGGGATAAGCTATAAAGTCTCCCCCCCGAACTCCCTTTCTTTAAGTAGTCATCTACTCTTCAACTACCCCTTTTAAATTATCGTCAGGAATCCTGTCAACCAAATAATTGTAAGGGTCAATGCCGGCCTGGAATGGTTTTTCGGTCGTTCTGAAGGTGAAAACATTTTCTTTTTCAGTGATTTTCAATCGTTTCAATGTTAGAGGTTTGCCCAGATTTTTTTTACTTACAGGCTCAGCGAAAACACCGATATCCATATAGTCCGACAAGGCCACATTTTTTTCTTTACCAAGGGTATCGGCTCTGAATTTTTCGGAAGTCGTTTTTAAGGTGACTTCATATTCATTACCTAGTTTTTTACACTTGGCTTCAATGGTCCGATTCGAAAAGAGGGTGATGTTTTCAAACAGATCATCCATTAAATACTGCAAACTATCCGGTGTCACCTTTCTGAAAGCCCGGATGGCAGAAAGTGATGTCGGGTAAGGCGGGTTTTTATAAGCAAATGAATCGAGCAGGCAGTGCAAAGCTTCATTCACCTTGTTTTCACCAATCATCTCTTTCAGATAATACATCACCACACTCGCTTTCTGGTAATGGATGTAACCCTGATGTTCTGTTTTCATCAGGGGGCGTTCTGCCTCAAATTCAGTACTTCTGCCCCGTAAATAGCCATCCATTTCGTACTTCAGAAACTTTTTCATCTTGTCTTTCCCATACTCCTTTTCCATCACCATCAGTGCCGAATACTGGGCAAAACTCTCACTCATCATTTCGCTCCCCTGCATGTTGGCGCCGCAAATCTGGTGCGCCCAGTACTGATGTCCCATCTCGTGAGCTACCACATAAAATACCTGATCAATATCTTCTTTGGTAACCTTTCGAAGATCAATAATGAATCCGATCCCTTCGCTGTAGGGCATGGTTCCCGGGAATGCCTGGGCAAAACCAGCATATCGCGGAAACTCTATGATCCGGCATTGTTTGTGGTAGTATTTTCCAAAATTGGTGGTGTAATAATCCAACGATTTCTCCAGACTATTCAGCATATTCGGAACATTGAATTCATGCGCTTTGATGTAATAGACTTCCAGATCAATCCCATTCCATTTTTTCCGTTCCACCTCATATTTTGCCGAAATAAACGAATAAAAGTCGAGCGATTTCTGGTCAAGCCGATAGTTGAAATACTTTCTGCCATTTGCCTCCCACGATTTGATTAAACTGCCCGGAGCAATTGCTATTTGGTCCGGCTCGGTGCTTATGGTCGTATTCACTTCAACCCAATCTGCATCACTGCTTATGTAAGTATTTGCCCTTGTTTCAGGATTATTTTCATTCAGCTTGGGCATACGCAGCCGCGGAGGTAATTTCAATTTGATCCGTTTGTTTTTATCGGTGACTTCCATACTATTACTGTACCCAAAAGTTGGCACAATATCCATGTTATTAAAGAATGTTCCATTTAGGGTAAGTTGAGTAAATGAAACCTCATTCTCGAACCCTTTGGTAATTCGGGATACTTCAAATCTGATCAATACCGAATCTTTAGGTAACAATGGGGCAGCTAACGAATAAATGCGATAGTGTAACCTCTTGTCATTCAGTTTTATTTTACTCCCGGTAATAGTAATGTTTACCGTGTCGGGAATCTGAGGCATTGAAAAATGCAATTCGCTGATGGGCTGGCCTGAACTGTTTCTAACCCAGGCATCGATGGTCGCTTTCATACTGCGGCTTGAAGGCATCAGGTCGATGTTGTAATCGTATTTGTAAAAGCGCGGCTGAATCAGATGCTCATATTGCTTGTACGCTTTTTCGTAGTCGATTTGTTTGTTTTCCTGTTCTTTGTCCGAGTCGTAATGGTTCAGAACCTTGGTATTGTAATACACAAAGCTGGAGCACAGTATAAATGTAAATGCAAATACTCCAATTGCCCATTTCTTTTTTAACAACAGGGTTTTGGCATCATTCAATCTTTTCCCAAATCCTGTTTCCTGTCCTCGGATATAAAATGCGAAGATCACAAAACCTATGAGCACGGAGAATATAAGCCAATACAAGTTAAACCAGATTGTTGAAGGGATGAAAGGGACCATACCCATTCATATCTGAATAGGTAACCGATGGTGTTGAACCAAATTTTAACATGTTGGTATTAATCCTGAACAGGCTCCAAATAAACGAATTCAGAATCACAAAGGTTACGAAGGCAAAGTAGGCAATGTAACGGTTGTTGACAAGGTAATGAAACAACAAGGCGAGGAAAACAAGGAATGTGAAGGACAGCAAATCCATTACCAGGAGCGATTTGAAGTAAACATCCAATTGATACCGGTGATAGCCAAATGCCGTTTGTGCAATAACTCCGATGAGGATAGTGCAAATAAGAACCAGGGCAATGGAAGCCACCATGGCCACTAATTTTGAAACAAACAACAACGAAGTTTGAATTGGTGTAGCGTCCTGCATTTCGTTGAATTTTGAATCCCGCTCTTTCCAGACCAATACTCCGGTATAAAAAGTAATAATGGCAATCAAAAATAAATAGAAGGAACCCTGGATCCTGCTGATTACATCGTAGGTTACCGGATATTGGTCTGTGCCGTATCTGCCGGTAAAGCTGGTAAGTGAGGCCACAAGGTTAATCATTCCAATCAGGACAATAATGATAAAAGTGGGATTTTTGATAACCGCTTTAGTTTCGAAGCGAATCAAATACCACAATGTGGAAAATGAAAATTTTCCGGCAGATTCAACGAAAGATACGGGTGGGGCTGTAATTAATGGAATTGATTCCGATTCCTCTTTCTTCTCTTTTTTTGCCTTTTCATTTTTTGCACTGAATGAAAATTTGAAATAGCCGCCTACCAATATAATCAAGCTCATTCCCAGCCAGATCAAACGATTGAATAAAAACGGACCGACGAGTGACACACCGTGCATATTTTTTTCATCGACTGTCATGTATTTGGCAATAATATTTTCCGGACGGAACCCAAAGGGATCCAAAATATTAGCCAGCCATTCTTTTTCGAGATCACGTGTAAAGCCTGATGAAACAACATAAAAAACTAAAATCAGCATTGCACCTACGAACGAGACGGTATTGTTCCTGAAAATAATGGCGAGTACATATAAAAATACAGCGGCAATGATGGTATTTGGAATTCCAAAACTGATGATCCCCTGCAGATGTCCGTTCCATAGAATATCGCCATACCGTTCAGGTTGAGCCCAGGGCATCAAGGGTCCGATTAAAGCCCCGATTGAAACTCCCAGTAATGGCAGTACCGCGATGGTAGTTGCGCCTATGAATTTGCCAAAATAGTAATCCCGTTTTCTGATGGGTGATGAAAAGACAAACTGATACATTCCCTGAGCATAGTCACGGTTAGCGGAGGCATTCATAAAGGCGGTTGTCATCAGAAGGCATATCAGTGACATCACCCCGTAATACGACTGCACAACGTAGGGGGCATTCTTATGGACGCTACCTAAACCACCACCAATGGTGACATATTCAGATGAAACAGCTCCCATCACCAACATCGTGTTGACCAATAAAAATATCCAGGTCATTGGCGAACTAAGCCATAACTTCCATTCGTGTTTAATAAATTTCCACATGATGTTTAAGGTTAGGCTAATTCATTCAATTTGACGAAAAATACATCTTCCAGATTTTCTTCTGCTTTTGTAAAACCATTGTTTAGATCTTTATCCGAAAAGGCATGAATCAACGGCTTCCCACCCACCAGTTTACTCGAAATAATCTTGTATTCATTTTGGAAATGTGAAAGTTCTGCTTTATCAACTTTTCGTTCCCAGACTTTCCCTTTAATTTGTTGCAAGGCATCATCTGTATTGCCGCTGAACAATACCTTTCCTTTGTCAAGTATCGCCATCTGTGTGCATAATTCCCTCACATCCTGTACAATATGTGTAGAGAGAATAACAATGATATTTTCACCTATTTCGCTAAGAATGTTGTAAAAACGGTTCCGCTCGCCCGGATCCAATCCTGCTGTAGGTTCATCGACGATGACCAGTTTTGGGTTGCCGATTAAACATTGTGCAATGCCGAATCGCTGACGCATCCCACCGCTGTAACTGCCCACCGCTTTTTTACGGATTTCAAATAAATTCACTTTATTCAGCAAATAATTCACCATCTCTTTGCGTTCTTTGGTATTTCCAAATCCTTTGAGCAAAGCCAGATGATCGAGCAGATCAATGGCAGAAGTTCGGGGGTACACCCCAAATTCCTGAGGCAAATATCCCAATACCTTCCTTACTTCATCTTTATTATTTAATACATCGGTACCACCCAGGATGGCAGACCCACTATCGGCATCCTGCAGGGTTGCAAGTATCCGCATTAAGGTTGATTTGCCTGCACCGTTTGGTCCCAATAAACCAAACATTCCTTTATCAATGGTAAGAGATACATCAGTTAAGGCACGTACGCCATTGCTGTACTGTTTGCTTAAGTTATTGATTTCTAATTTCATTTCTTTCTGTGTTTTATCAATCATGGCTCATATAGGCTAAATATTCACTTTTAAATCCAGGTCTTCCCGGATGGAATCCTCCCCGGGTTGTATCGGGTATTACGTGTAAATTGTTAAAGATAAATATAAGGAAAAATTATTGAAACTTGTTAAAAAATTTCCAGCAGGGAAAATCTGTCGGTAGGAATAAGAATTTACAACCGACCTGCCTATTTTTAATTTTTCTATCCGTCGGTTGACGGATACCTAACTGAACCTGGAAACAAAATTTAAACAGATTCTCATGTTTTTTTAATTTATTAATAATCATGGGTTTTCTTTGTTTTGCAGAAGTTAGGCTCCAGTCCGGAAAAGCTGATCAGCTTCTACAAAAAGGCAAAATTAGGATTGGAAGTTAAAACAACCCGGAAATTAAAATGATTCGCATAAAACCAGTCTTAATTCCCATTCCCCAACCTCAGGAATCACAAATCTCTGGTAAGGGCCATCATTTCCGGAGGAGGTTATCGTAGTTTCCTTACAGGCCATATCGAAAATCTTAACCGACTTGTTTTCAGTCTTTAACATGAGGATTACATTTTTAGCCGGATCGAATGAGGCGTTTGTAAGAGCGAGGGCTATTTTTCCGCTTTGTGGCTCACGGATCCAAAGGTTAATCCTGTGAAATGAAGCAATATACCCCGGGAGTGTCTCTTTGGAGAGCCAGCGGAAAACCGATTTCATCTGAGAACTCTTGGAGCGATTCTCCATAAAAGTCCAGGGGTAATAGCCTGCAACGCATATTTTTCCACCCAGTTTATTCTCAAATATTCCGGAAGTACAGGAAGAAACATCCTTCCCGGAGTAGTCAATCAGTGAACTTAAAGGCTTTGCATTTTCATTAACAGGCCGAAGTGTGTAGGCGGCCGATTTCCAGAACGACTGCCGGTTGTCGCGCTGACTGTTTGCAAATTCACCGTTCAGCGGGTGATTTGTGAACTTTTCAATCCGGTCGACATTCTCAGAACGTACCACCTCAAAGCCGGTCAGTTCGCTAAAACCCATCCTGTTTAGTTGGTTTAACGCCTCGGCGTCCATATAAACTGCACCGGAAAGGAGCGTTTTGATTTCCTCTTTTGACAGTGCCAGAACATTATCTTTCCCTAGGATAGTAACCTTTGCGGTTTTATTTGAATAGCCGGTGGGAAGACCGATGTTGTATACGGTCGTGACTCACCAGCGGGTTTCCGGAATGGAGCCAGTTTCCGTCATCAATATTTCCGGTGGCAAAACTGTTTTTATTCCAGAAAGTCTGGATACCGGCAAGCTCAGATCTGCCCAACGACCGGACCATCAGGTCAAAAAATGGTCTTGCTTCGTGTAACCGGGCCATAAGTGGTTCGTATTCATCAAGTGGTTCGTCATAAAAGGAGAGGACGTTAAAGGCGGCACCGGTACACCCTGCTGCGATATGTGAACACGCTTCCAGCGCCACGATATTGGCCGCTTTTTTCAAACGCTGGTAAGGGAAATTTTCAATCTCAGACTGGATAGAAACCACCTCCTGTGGCAGCATAGAAACCTGTCTTCCAACATCATGTGATTTCCCGACTAAATCACTTGTAGTAATATCGCTATAGAAGCCGCCACCCGGCCGCCACATTACCGGGGCATGATTGGGCCCGGCAAGAATCCTGGACCAGTTGTCAAAATCATACCCTTCATAAAACCGGTCACCCGTCATGAAGCCGAGAGGTAATGCTGGCGTAATTGCATGAACAGTTTTCTCAATCAGGACGAAAAGCCGCGAAATGGTATTCCGGTTATGCTGAAGCCATGCCTCTCGGAGTTTCAGCTTTTCATCAGCAGGACCTTCATTTAATGCTTTCTTCAGGCTTTGGCGGGTGTACCTGATTCCCGATTCCTTTTCAAAAATATTCAGGCAATTGTCGCAAAAACATCCAAGACCGATCGGCATATGTCCGAACCGAATGTCGTCATCAATCCAGATATAATCGGGATTTGCCTGTGTAGCTAACTGATAAATATTTTTAACATATTGCCTCATCCCTTCGTCATTCGGACAAAAGGAGCCGTTACAAATCTCCCCGTCGATATTGGTTATCCGTGTATAATCTTCTCTGAGTGAGTGATCCAGGTTCTCGTTGTGATGACCGATGGTAGCGAGAATGTTGATTCCTGCTTTGTAGCCCCTTTTCCGGGCTTCAGCCATTCGAAACTTTAATATGGCAACCCGTTCCTGGAAAACATCAAGTGGAAGCGGGGGATGGGTCGTCGATGTAAAGAAGGTAATCTCATCGGTAACCCCTTTGTACTTGTCAAACAGGTCTAAAAGTTCTGAATATCTCTTTTCGGAAGACCACAGGGGGACGCCAATCCGGAAGGAGATAAAGGCTTTATCGACCTTTACTCTTTGAGAACCACCCGATTTAGCAATTCTCTCCACCATTTTGGGTGTCTGGTTACAACCCATCAGAATTAATAGAATAATGAAACCGATAGATGTATTCATATTATTAAACTTTATTATTCTTTCTCCAAGACGCGAAGCCGCCAAGTGTCTCTCTTTGAGACTTTGGGCCTACTATATTACTGTTTTTTTGTTTAATTCTCTAATTAGTCTTGGTTTTCAAGCTGAAAAATTGATTCAACATTTACACCGAAAACTTTTGCCATCTTTAAAGCTAAAACTGTAGAAGGTATAAACTTTCCTGTTTCAATAGAGTTGAT
>TBL_comb47_HYPODRAFT_10004421_pt1 | contig 16167 bp, 7 predicted proteins | sample TroBogypolimnion_40_FD_10682 | JGI IMG/M metagenome (IMG submission 10682)
CAATGAAAATCTGGACCATCGCCATACATTCCATCTCCTTTGTACCAGAGGAGGTGTTTGTTTAAGGCATAAACAATGGGTTCAATATTTCCGCCATTGCCTGATTTTATCAGAAATGCTTCAATCGAGGCGGTAAACAGAAGCCAGTTATTTTCTCCGGGTTTAATACTCCGGGTACTCTTTAAAGCATTAACTACATTTGTCTTGGTCTGTTGGTCGAGTGGCTCCCACAGTTGTGTATATCCACGCAGTAAACCCTGGGCCAGGAAAGCTGCATCTACTACCGGTTGACCGCCACTTTTTGATGTGAAGTTCAGAAAATCCGGAGATGATGGATTTACAGCGACGGCTATTGCCTTTCTGGTTAAATCAATATATTTCGCACGCAATTTACCTTCGGGTGTCTGATCTGGTCCCAGTTCAAGCCAGGGTGCAATTCCTGCCAATGTCCGACCAAGGGCTTCGAGGTGTGAAACCTCTTTTCGGCTTGCTCCTTTGCTGATTACCGGCATATTGGCGCGTAACTTTTCTTTGCTCAGATTGGTGAGTACAGGGTCAACAATTTTAACCATTACCGAAACCCAATAATCACGTGAATCGTAATTGACATTTGTCTTATTTTGACTAATTGCTGGAAAGCCAAAAGTAAGTGTCAACATAAAAATCAATAATACCTTTTTTCTCATTTCTTAAATTATAAAAATTTTTGATGAATAATTGCTCCAATATGGTTCACATCCATTGAACGAACAAGATCAAATTGTTCCTTTGCTTCATTTTTTTGTCCAAGTCCCAGATGTCCCAGACCAACCAGATAAATACAATGAATCTGATTTCTTCTTTTCTGAATATCATCCCAGATCAACAGATCGGGTAATGAAACTGCAAAGTAATCAATTTTAGACTCATCCCCGACATGCTTATGGCCATGTTTTATTAACTTATTGAAACATTCGTTTGCTTTTGAAACCTCTCCGAGCTTTTGCAGCGCCAGTCCCTGATAATAGATCTGATCGGGTTGCTGATCGTTATAAAACATGGCCACAGAAGGCTCATTTAAGCCCGTGGAGGCCTTTTCCCAATACGACCTTGCGGTAGTGTCATCACCGAGTCCGGCAAAAGCACAACCCATCCAGTAATGAATATCATTTTCACGAGCGCCCCAAAGTTTTCCTTCTCCTAAATTGTGAGGATAATTTTCTGTTGCCTTTAGGTGTTCAATGGCTATTTGATATTTTTCTTTGCCGATGGCTTTTTTAGCAAGTTCAACATGCGAAAAGACATATTGGCCTGTAACTTTTCCTTCACCACCTTCCCATGGATGAAACTTCCTTTGCAGAATCAGTTCGAGGGCCTTCTCATATTTGCCGGTCATATTGAACAGTGTGATCCTTTCCAGATAGAGATCGTCGCGGTCATTCACGCAATTCGGATGCTTTTCGAGAAGTTCGAGACGTGACGCAAAAGGCCTACCCATTTTTTTATGCAATTGATCGAGCTCCATCAGAATTCTTGCATCCGAAGAATCCAGATCAAAGGCCTTTTCAAGTTCCTTATTTGCTGTAAACTGATCTCCAATTTGATTGTAATAAGCCAACGCAATATTTCTTCTGACTGTCGGAAAAGTTCCATCAAAATCACGGGAGGAATTCCAACAATAAATGGCATTAAAATATTGTTTATTGCTGTACCAGAAATTACCCAAATAGTAACTGGCTTTTGCCGGTTTGGGAAGCATCTCTATTGCATACTTCAACGCCAATACCTCTTCAAGCCGGTTGGGGAAGCAATAATCCGGTTTCATCGTTTCTGCGATTTTAAACCAGTCTTTGGCTTTTTTCTTTTTCCCTCTCTGTGCTTCATACCATCCCAGGAAATAATAGCCCATCGGGTACTTTTCATCCAGCTCTTTTATCCCATACATCAGCAAAAACGCTGCATTATCATACAATCCGGCCATTGCATAATCAATCGAATACTCAATGTAAGCATGAATGTTATTCCCGATTAACTCTTTCATTCTGGTCAATGATTGCTGATCATTTTCCATCAGAAATTTTTCGAAGAGCAAACCATGATTAAACCCATCCAGTATGAGCGACTCTTCAATCCATTTTTTACTTTCTTTTTTACTTCCGTTTTTATGCAATATGATTGCCTTGAGATGTCTGGCTTTGTGATTGTGCCAGTTACGGATGAGTGATTTGTCGATGAGTTCCAGTGCATCCTCCCAGTCTTCTTTCATTGCAGCCAACTGAGCCAGGTTAAAATAACCCGCATCCTGCCATGCAACATTCCATACAGCCTTGTAAAAGGCATCATAAGCCTCATCATTCTTGCCCTGCATCCTTAGACTTAAGCCAAGATTAAAATAAGGCTCTCCATCATAGGGATTAGGATTCCGCTGAGTGAGTGTCTTTATCGCTTCTCTGAAATGGGCTTCGGCCAATTCAAATTGTCCCCTCCGAAACAGCAACAGTCCCATCGCATTGTTGCAACGAACATCACCGGGTTCACGTTTTAAAGCCTCGGAATAATAATCTATCGGATTAAAAGTAGCATGCCGGTATTGTTCCAGATGCAATCCGGTCAGATAGAGTTGTTCAATGGAGTCAATCTCTTTGGGAAGCTTTGCAGGCTTTGCAGCCTCAGGAACAGGTTTATGTGTAACTAATTCCGGCCTGTAACTGACCAATAACTTTCCTTGTATGTCTCTTACCGAAAGAATGAAATCTTCAGTCAATAGTTTCTGATCAACCTTAACCTTTTTCTCGAAAGAGATTTCAGGAGAACTGTCAATTATTTCGTTCAAATAAACGATCCCCTTTCCTTCAAGACGAACAGACATTTGGCGATAAACTCCTGTGGTATATACTTTCACGATGGCCATTCCATCTTCAAATTCCAGATTGACCATAGCCTCTTTGGTGGCATTTTTGACCACTCCCAGATCCCGATAAGGCATGAAATACTGGCTGAAACATCTTTCTTCATAGGGCATGATCCATGAAAAATCAGGCTGATTATCGGTAAAGACACCACACATCAGTTCAATATACGGTCCATCCTCATCGGTGAGGTTCCGGTCCCAGGCCTGACCAAAGTCACTGTTTCCCCAGGTCCATTGTTTTTTCCCGGGTGACACGTGATGATTGGCAACATGGAGCAAACCGCCCTTTGTATCGTTCTCATAGCCACCTACGAAATTGTATTTGCTCTCGACTGCCATATAGGAAGTAGGGACGGGGATATTCTTGTAACGCGAAATATCAACGCCGGCAGAATAATCCACTTTATAGTAAGTCCCTTTTGCGATAGGGAATTCTGAAACATCCCGTTTCCCATGATCAAAGACTGCATGTACATCGGGTGGGAAGACCGACTGATAATACTCATTGACATGTACTGCCGGATTGGCCCACCACAAAAAAGTCTGGGGTTGTGAGGTCCGGTTATAGAGTTTGGCTTTGATTTCAAGGAAAGCTTTGTCGGGATATAACGTGAACCCCGCCATGGCCTTTGTCCGGAACATCCGTTCCAGCTCATTGCACCACACCGTTTTGCTGCCATCTTCGTTTTCTTCGATCGACCATTCTGTAGGTTCGAAAGTAGAGGGGCGATGGTGTTGAGGCCAGTTGAATTCAATTCCTCCCGAGATCCATGGACCGGTCAAACCAACAAGCGCAGGCTTGATGACCTGATTATAATAGACAAAATGACGTTGTTTGATTTTGTCATACGCCATCTGAATCCGCCCTCCCAGTTCAGGCAGAATCATGATTTTCAGGTATTTGTTTTCAAGATAGAGGGCAATATATTCTTTGTCTTCTTTCACATCCAGGATTTTTTCAATGACAGGGTGGGGATAAACCACACCGCTGCTTCCCTGATAAACACGTTTCTCTAAAAATATAGGATTCTTTTCGGGTTTACCGATTCCGTACGTTGGAATCGTAACAACCTCTTTCCATGCTTTGACTTCCATATTGATTTTATTTATTCAATAACTGATGTTCGATCTCTTCCAATGATTTCCCTTTTGTTTCCGGTAGCTTTCTGAAGATAAAGAGGAATCCGCTGATACAGATGACTCCATACAACCAGAATGTCCCGGATGCCCCAAATGCACTATTCAGCAAAGGAAATGTATAAGTCAGAATAAAACACGCTGCCCATAATCCAATGGTAGCAACCGACATGGCCGCCCCACGGATTTTATTCGGGAAGATCTCTGAAAGCACCACCCAGGTCACTGGCGCCAACGACATGCTGTAACAAGCTATTGCCAGAATCACCAAAACCAACAAAGGCCACCCCTGAAAATGGAAATAATACAACGTTCCCATCACGGCATAAATCCCAGCCAAGCCCCCTGCTCCAAGTAGCATCAGGAACTTGCGTCCAAGCTTATCAACCGTAAAGATGGCCACGAAAGTAAAGATCAGGTTTACACTTCCTGTAATTACGATATTAAACAGGATGTCATTTACACTGTAACCCGCAGAAGAAAAGACCTCCTGAGCATAGTTGAAAATCACATTAATTCCGCACCACTGTTGGAAAACAGCCAATACGATTCCCAGTAACATGATTCTGCCAGCCCCTTTTTTGAACAGACTGAAGAACGAGATGCCCGATTCATCGGTATTGATGGCTTTCTTGATCTCAGCCAGTTCAGTCTGAGCAACCTGCTCACCGGTAATCCGTTTCATGATTTTGAAAGCCTTATCCGATCTCCCTTTTGCAACCAACCAGCGGGGGCTTTCAGGGATAAACAAAACGAACACAAAAAACAGTATGGCCGGTATTGAGCAGACCCAAAACATCCAACGCCATCCTTCCTGTCCGTTCCATGAAGCAAGGATATCAGCACTAGTTGCCCCGGTAGGAACCGGTTGTGCAATCTGCCAGTTGATCAGTTGAGCTGCAAGAATTCCAATAACAATGGTCAACTGGTTAAGCGAGACAAACTTTCCCCGAACCTTTGATGGAGAAACCTCTGCAATATACATAGGGGAGAGGTTCGAAGCCAACCCTATGCCAATACCTCCAAGGATCCGATACATGATAAAGAAAGTAAAATTATTCGCTGCACCTGTTCCGATGCTGGCAACCACAAATAGCGCAGCAGCGAGTAAGAGCAATTTCTTCCGGCCATAGGCATCACTCAGCAAGCCCGATAACCAGGCTCCGGCCAGACATCCAATCAGTGCACTTCCCATTGCCCATCCCTGCAGGTATGGAGAATTGGTAATCTGAAAGAAGGGTTCGTAAAAAGGCTTTGCACCACCGATCACTACCCAGTCGTATCCAAATAACAGACCACCAAATGCCGAAGCTATCGATATAGCCAGGATGTAGGGAAGATTTATATTATTATTTTTCATTGGTTAAAGTTTTAATCTCTCAAAGATTTTATTTTTAAAAGTACGTCTTTAATTACGTTAATTGATAAGGGATACTATTTTTTGGATATCCACACTTTGTACGGGTGAAAATTCTTTCTTCCCCATATAATTTTTTAAGCTAAACAACAATTGTCTTGCCTCGGGTCGTAGGTTTTGATCCGTCATCAAATCAATACCCGAAACAATCAGTTTTCCATTTCCGGCTTTGCATTCAAATACCAAACCCAGTGATCTGGCAGTAACCCAGTCGTCAATCACACGAACAATAGGTTGTAATCCATCTGTAACAGCATCCAACCTGATGGCATTGGAATGCGACATGGCATCCCACCATTGCCAGTTGCTGTAACTTTGGGTTGGAAATTCTTTTAACGCCGGGTTTTTTGGATCACACAAAATGCCCAGCGTAACCGGAGGCTGAACATGTGTCCATGCAGTATTCCAAAAGATACTGGAGAACCCGATTGCAACATCACCACCCATCTCTTTTTTGAGTGTACCCTTCTTCAATGTCAATAACACCTTCCCGCCTTTGTTAAGCGTTTCCAATGCCTTCGCATCGAGCGTTTGAGTAACTATTATTTCAGGATTGGTTTCAGGTAAATCTTTAGGATAGACAAAAAGATCCCATGAGTTGCTGTGTTCATTGACAGAAACGGTTAAAGTAAGCCGGGAGGGTTTAGTTACTGAAGACAACGATTGTTTAATAGATCCTAAATGAATTGCATTCCCCAGGGGAATATCCAGCTTATCCATTGTTCCTTTGAAAATGATTTTACCCTCTTCGTTTTTAATTTCCCATGTTGGCGTGACCGCTTTCAAAATTTGAGGTCCAAACTGAGCAACTTCAGCCGTAAAAGTTAATTCTTCATTGTTTAGGTATACCATTTTAGGAAGCCTGACAAGTGGCACGATTGCATTACAGAAACGACGGTATTCTGAAGCTGTGATGTATCCCTTATCACCCCAGAAAGGATTGACAACACCAACCAAAGCAGTGCCTTGTCCGGGAAAGTCATTGAGGCCCAGTAGTTGAAATCCGCCAAACCCGGGAGTACGCAAAGCTGCTTCAATATCTGCCTTATAACACAAAGCCTGAAGCTTGCCCGAGGCATAGAGGAAGTCTTTTCCCAATCCTGCTAATCCGTTAGCTGCAAGTTTGTCTCTGAAGATCTCAAAATTCTTTGCTTTGAGCACACCATCGTATTTGGCAATTTCTGAAAAATCAGGATATACACACCATTGACCTATTTCGTGACTAACGGTGGGTTGATTCCATTTTTTGATGATGCCAGACCAGTCATAATCACTTTGCGGGTTTTTGCTATTGATCAGGCTTTTCAGTCCGGCTCCCCATTGTTGGATTCTTGGATCCGATGTGCTGTTATAGTCATTTTCTTTAATAATAGGCCATCCGGCAGCCGTGGTATATAATCTGCGGGAATCTTTTTCTTTCCAGTATTTCACAAAACCGGTCAGGTATTGACCTGATTTTTTGCCAGCAGGTTCATTTCCATAAGCCATCATACAAAAGGAGGGATGGTTACCATAAGCCTTGACAATACGGTTGCTTTCATCATAGATATATTGATCAAGGGGTTTGCCATCACCAATTGTAGCGCCCTGGTTTGCCCAGGAGCAACATTCAATGTGGAGGTATAACCCCAGTCGGTCAGCTGCTTCGAATGCTGCATCGGGAGGGCACCATGAATGGAACCTGATGTTGTTCAGGCCATAATCCCTGCAGATTTTAAACTCCTTCATCCAGGAGGCAACATCTGTTGGAGGAAAGCCAGTTTTAGGAAATGCGGCACATTCCAAAGTGCCTCTGAGCATGGTGGGTTGACCATTGATCGTAAATTGCGTTCCTTTAGTTGAGAATTCACGCATACCAAAAAGTACCGATTTAAAATCTACCCCCGTTACATCTGTAGATAAACTGACATTCATTTTATAAAGATCAGGATGAAATTCACTCCATAATTTTGGATTTATACCCATCGGGTATGCGATTTCTACGGTTGCCGTATCACCAATGCTTTGTTTTTTTACAGAACTTTTAAGTTTTTCGGCATTGATGTTTTCAGATGAAGCCACTAACACAATTTTGGTATTAACCTGTTTTCCGGTATTATTGGCAATTTCGATCCGGGCAACAACCAGATGCCTTTTTAGATCGGGATACAATCGTACATCTTTGATGTAAACCAAAGGCCTTGCCTCTAACGCGATTTTTCCGATCATCCCGTTCCAGTTTCCCTGGGTGTGATCAGAAATACTGTGAGAATTCATCCCAAACGCAATGTCTTTGACCCTGTTATCAACCCGGATGGTGATCTGGTGTTTCCCTGCCAGTAACACCTTTGAAAGATCGAAAACATGGGGAGTCGCAAGACTATTTTGCATGCCGATCTGTTTGTTGTCAATCCAGACCGTTGTTTCCCAATGACTTCTTTCAATCAACAGCGCTATATATTTATCTTTCCAGGATGAGGGAATGTCAACGGTTTTCTGATACCAGGCTGCTCCCTTATAGTATTTGACAGGTTGAAGCCAGAAGGGTATTTTTATATTTCCGGGTTTTCGATACTGAGCATATTGGGGACTTTTAAACCATGATGAATCGATGATATCTCCGGTCCAGGGTGTACTGACCGAAATGTTGTTCCCAATGTTATTGGTGGTCAGTGAACCCGGCAAGAGAATGTCGCCGGTTAACGGATGACTGTACCATTGTTGTACGATGCCTTTATCCAGTGAATCAAGTTGGAAAGACCATTTTCCAGAAAGACTTATCGTCGGACTGTTCCCTGTTTTATGGATTGTCGACTGTGAAAATCCGATCACACTTAAAGAAAACTGCAATAAAATAGAGAGAAGAATGGGGGTATACTTTTTCATAAAGAGGTTTTAAAAAATAGCATAATTGAATTCATAAAATTAGAAGCAGTGTGTATGCCATTAAATGGATAAAAAATTTAAATAATGGATTATCTTATGATATATCCTATATTTATCCAAAATTACAGAAAGGAAGATCTCTTGAGAATAAAGTTAGGATAAACAATAGGAAATGAAACGAAAAGAAGGCTTTACAGGCCAGAATTCAGTAAATCTACCGGGTTCATTGTTGCAGGACCTGGCTAAAGATGTTGATTTTAATCAGTTATACCTGACCGATATTGGTTTTTATCCAAATGCTATCTATCATTTCAGGGAACGTAAAGAAGGTTGTTCAGAGTATATCTTGATATTCTGTGTGGCTGGAAAGGGTTGGTTTCAACTGAATAAAGAAAAGAAAAAAGTAGAAGCAGGACAATTCTTTCTACTTCCCCCCGATCGTTTTCATGCATACGGGAGCCAAAATAATGAACCATGGACTATTTACTGGGTTCATTTTGCAGGAAAACATGCAGCGCAATTCTCTTTTCCGGACAATGATGTGCATCAAACAACCTTGCTGCATGATAATGATCAAAGGGTTTCTCTTTTTGAAGAGATAATTCAACTGTTAGGCACAGGATTAAGTACCGAAAATCTTTCCTATGCGATGTTATGCCTGGGGCATTTGTTGGCAATGTTCAGATACAACAGAATTTATTTGAAGGGACAAAGTAAAGTGCCAAACGATGCTTGTGAAAAAGCAATAGCATTTATGCAAAATAAGGTTTATCAGAAAGTCAAACTGGAAGAGATTGCAAGAGCGGTGCAATTGTCTCCTTCACATTTCTCTGCAATTTTTAAAAAGCGAACGCAAAGAGCACCAATGGAATATTTTATCTTTCTGAAGATTCAGAAATCATGTCATTTGCTGAATACCTCAAACCTTAGAATAAAAGAGATTTCATTGAGCTTAGGGTTTGAAGATCCCTATTACTTCTCTCGTCTATTTAGTAAAGTGATGCTGGTTTCACCTGTGGCCTATCGAAAAATGAGAAAAGGTTGAGAAGAAATTTCTAACATTTCAATCCATACAATCAAACGCTATTTTTTGGGGTTATTAAAAGGAGCATCAATTTTTCAGAAATCAAATAGCAGAAATCAAACAGTGCGTCTATTGCCCTTTTATTGTCAAATAATGGATAATAATGCCCGTTTTACCTTATTTTTTATACTTTAAAAAATCACCTTTTTGTGTTGATCTCAAGGTGAAACAATAAACTCCTTTTTGCAATATCAGCTATAAAGGTGCTTGTATATCCCGTCCCTCTAGGATTACAGCAATTCCGGAATTATAACTTTATACCGAAAAAACTATATTAGTATTTAATTTAACGGTGGGTAGGTGGAGTTAAAAGAGGGTTTATATAATATACGTGAAAGAAAAAAAATAATATATAGTATAATACATATAATAGTGGACATCGATTTTCACCCTCCATACCCCATCTGTCATCCGGTAGATTTAAAGTATTCGAAGGTATGCCGGTATCTTCAAAGCGAAGGAAAATGTGATCTTAAATCCATGTTATCAGTTATTTAGACATCAGATCAGCATTCAGAAAAGTAAAGTCATCTGAATAATCAATCCCTTTTCATCGACATCTCCATCTGCAAAACACAAAAGTTAACATTTGATATTTAACCATAAAAGGCCTTTAGAACGCTCTTTTTGTCTATTTTGCCCATGAAATCACAAACAGTATTTCATTTACTTTGATGATAACATGAAAAAAGTTCGACCATTATTCGACATTGATTCAAACACCGGTATCATATTGGTGTTTGAAGGGTGTTTTATTCTATCGGGGTTGGTGTACTGTAATCGAAGATAATACCCAACAAATACCCTTCAAACAGAAAATCTTGACCAATTGAAGAACCAATATCGGAAAGTTGTTGAAAAATATTCAAAGAATAGTCAAAAAAGTGCAGCTTTGATCCCTTACTCAAAAAAAAGAATGCCGATCCTATTATTTATATTTGAAAAATGGAAAATTATTTTTGCATAAGTTGATTATTTGTTTTGTTCGGATCATAAACATACTTATTTGATGAAGAATCGAAGGTTTTATGAAAGGCATATTTAATGCAGATATCTGGAGGAATACTTCTCTCTACTCCATAGCATTTTCAAAGTATCTCTATACTCACTCTACTGCAAATTCATCCATAGGTATGAAGAAGCTATGGAGGAGACCGCAAACCACTCTAAAGATCCGGTGAATTTTATAAGGGTATTCTCCTGCAAATTGCTACAAAAAGTACCTGTCACCATTTATTTTCTTTTTCCTTAGAAAATGCGGTTTTTTTGTAATTTTGATTAAGAATTGTGGCTAACAATGTCAAAACTGATAACAACCGTTTTGTTTATCGGTTGTTGCTATGTCATCTGTTTCAAAAAAATCTTCCCCAAAAAACTGGCTATCATCTTCCCATATAACTTAGGTAATCTTCCCTGTCGATAAAAAAACTATCGGATAAAACTTCTGTATAGCTGGAGTATCAGACAGATAAAGGTGTTACAATTTCAAAGAGATTTCAAATTTATATTTAGAATTTCCTCTCATGCCACCCAATAGTATGTTAAATAATATTGACAATGTTGTTTCATGCATCTCTGGTTTTTTTGTGGTTTATAGAATAATGAAATAATGTCTATTTTTAACCCATAACAGAGTTTGTTTCAAAAGAACAGTCTTGATGATAATTTCTACGGGCTCAACTGTCTATTTTACAGCAATAAATGGATTAAACAATGAACGCTAAGGAACAGTTATTATCGTTAAAAGCAGGGAAAACAACAGGAAGAATCTTGTTCTATCCTATCGTGATGCATTATGCTGCACGGTCGGCTAATCAAAAATATTGTGAATTTGCTTCTGATTATCGAAACATGGTCAGTGCAAATATCAACTGTGTTGAAAGGATTGGGATGGATGCGGTGACGGTGATGAGTGATCCTTATCGCGAGACCAGCGCTTTTGGAGGAGTGGTTACATATCCTGAAGATGGCGTTCCAAGATGTTCAAGACAAACTATCGACAACCTGGAAGATTTGCAGCATTTAGCAATCCCGGATATTGAAAATTCGGAACGGATCATGAATTGTATTAATGGCATCAGGGAATTTAAACTGAGGCTAGACAACAAGGTTCCTATTATCGGATGGGTTGAAGGGCCGATGGCAGAAGCCTGCGACATTATTGGGGTTGAGGAGATGTTTATGTGTGCCTGTGTGGATCCGGAGTTTGCAAAGGCGTTGATGCAAAAGTGTCTGGATTATGCCAAGCTCTTTGCCAAAGCACAAATCGATGCAGGTGCCGATATCATTGGCATCGGGGAAGCGGTTTGTTCTCAGATTTCAGCCGAAATGTTTGATGATTTGGTTTTCGCTTTTGACAAGGAACTGATCGATTTTATTCATGAACACGGTGCGATGGTGAAATTACATATCTGTGGGAATATCACACACCTAATACCTGCTATTAGAAAAACCAATCCCGATATCGTTGATATTGATTCAATGGTGGATATGGAGGAAGCCTATAAGCAATTGGGTAATAAAATCATCCGATGTGGAAACTTAAACCCAGTGAGTTTGGCCAGAGATATGAGTCCGGAAGATGTTTATGTGTTCTCTAAAAACCTGATTGAAAAAGAAAAGGGCCGTCCGTTTATCCTTTCTGCGGGATGTGAGATTCCGGTTGGGACTCCATTGGAAAATGTGCTGGCAATGAAAAAAGCTACATTGGAACTATAATAATTCAAATCAAATGAAGAAACAATTTTATCACATTATCATCCTTACCATTTTATTATTTTACTTACAGAATAGCGCACTGGCACAACAGGATAGTATCATTAACCGTTACAGGGAGTACTTATTCAGAAACGAGCAGGCAGGAAATATCAGTCAACTGATCAACTCTCTGAATGAAAAACATCAATGGTCGGATATAGACTACAATGATATCGAGCCGGCAAAGTGGAAGGTTTCAATTCATCTCTCACGGGTTCGTGCTTTGGCAATGGCCTGGGCCAATCCTCGTTCAACATGGTTTCACAGTGAAACTGTCTGGAAAACACTCAGTCCTGCTTTGGATCACTGGCTTGAAAAACGTTACAAGAGTTCCAACTGGTGGCACAACCAAATAGGGGTTCCTCAATTCATGCGGGATATCATCATCCTGACCCGAGAAAGAATGACTCCAGATCAACTTAAACAATCTTTGGAGGTACTCAATCAACACAAAGTGTCCGGAACAGGTGGAAATCTTGTCTGGAGTGCCGATCTCGGCATTCATTATTCTGCTTTGATGAATGATACTGTTTTGATAAGGAAGTACAGCGATTTGCTGATCAAAGAGATAAAAGTAAGTACCGATGAGGGGGTTCAGCCAGATTACAGTTTTCATCAACATGGTCTGCGATTAGAAATCTTTCAATATGGAGGGGCTTTTTTAACAAATGGCATCAGACTCGCCTGGCAATTGAGAGGGACCCCATGGGCTTTTCCTGAGCAGAAAACAGATATACTGGCCGATTTTGTAATCAATGGATGGCAATGGATGGCAAGAGGAAGGAACATCGTCCCCGGAACAATCGATCGCGCCGCCAGTCGTCCGGGAGAATTACAGGGTGCAGATCTTCGGGCGATGATACCTTTTCTGTGTGTGTTAAGTCCAAAAAACAAGGTGGTGTTAAAAGAAATCGAAAATAGACAAAATGGCGTGGGTTCTTTATCCGGGTTTAAATATTTCCCCTATTCGGATTTTGCAGCTTATCACCGGAAAGATTTCAGCTTTTTCCTCAAGACAATTTCGACCCGGACATTGGCTTCAGAGTCTATCAACCATGAAAACCTTAAAGGGAGGCTTTTGGATAACGGAGATGGTTACCTGATCAGAAACGGACAGGAATATTATAACCTGATGCCTGCATGGGATTGGGAACTTTTACCGGGGATCACAAACTTTGAAGGGAAAAGTAAGATAGCACGGCAGAAATATTCAGGGAGCGTGAGTGATAATGTTTCGGGATTGACTGCGATGGATTATAGCGTGGTTGATGCTGAAAGTAATAAAAGCCTGAATGCTCATAAGATCTGGGTTTGTAAGGACGATTTGGTTGTGTGCCTGATTTCTGATATCCGTAGTCAAAATATTCAGGGTGATGTTTTTACTGCCATGGATCAGTGTCGATGGCAGGGAGATGTCATCGTAAATGAACCCGGGAAGGTTTTGACAGAAGGTAATCATCAACTAAAGAACGTCAGATGGATCTATCATTCCGGATTTGGATACATACCGGTTAAGCCTTCGGACATTAATTTATGTTTAAATACCGTCACCGGGACTTGGAATGCTATCAATGCTTCACAATCAAAGACGCCGGTTACTGATAAAGTTTTCAAGCCAGTGTTGATTCATCATTTGAATGATTCCGGTGCCGAAGCGTCGGGATATGTCCTTGCTGCATGTAAAACACCGGAACAGGTCAGTAAACTTGAAGGTAATCCTTCATGGAAGGTTTTGTGCAATGATAAAGATTGTCAGGCGGTTTCGTTTAAGGACAATACAATTGCGATTGCTTTCTTCTCTGCCGGGTTTTTAAAAGTCAGTGGTTCGGAGTTGACTACTGATAAGCCATGCCTGATTCTTGTTTCGGGAGGAAAAATTTATGTCAGTGATCCTAATCATATTGGTGGCGTTATAAAAATTGTATGGAAAGGGAAAATGTTGGAATTTGATGTGCCTGAAAATGGATCAACCAGTAAAGGAATGACTCTTGAGATGGGGATTTAATAAAAAATCAACATTTGCTATAATCATGTCATACCTTCGGCATTAGAATGAGTTAAAAACTCCTTCGCTTCACCTATATATTCAATCTCAATTTTTTATAACTTTGCACGCAATTTTGAGTTTAGAATAATTGCTGCAGTGATGAAGAAATACAAAGAATATAAACATCTGAACCTTCCTCAAATAGGGAAGGACGTACTTAAATTCTGGGACGAACAGAAGGTATTTGAACAAAGTCTGGAAAAAGGAAAAAACCATACGCCATATATTTTCTATGAAGGTCCTCCTTCTGCCAATGGACAACCTGGTATTCATCACGTTATGGCACGAGCCATCAAAGATATTTTTTGTCGTTTTAAAACCATGAACGGTTATTACGTTGCGCGTAAAGCCGGTTGGGATACCCATGGACTGCCCATCGAACTGAGTGTTGAGAAAACACTCGGAATCACCAAAGAGGATATCGGGAAATCTATTACCGTTGAAGAATACAACAAGGCTTGCCGCAAAGAGGTCATGAAATATAAGGACTTGTGGGACGATCTGACCCTCAAGATAGGATATTGGGTTGACCTTGATGATCCCTATATCACCTTTGAAAATAAATACATCGAAACACTCTGGTACCTTCTGGCTAAACTCAATGATAAGGGTTTGCTTTACAAGGGTTATACCATTCAGCCTTACTCTCCCGCTGCTGGTACTGGCTTAAGCTCTCATGAGCTGAATCAACCAGGTTGCTATCGCGATGTAAAAGACAGCACTGTTGTGGCTCAGTTTAAGGTGATCAGAAACGAGAAGAGTGAATTTCTCTTTAACGATGTTCAGGGCGATCTCTTTATCATTGCCTGGACGACTACTCCCTGGACGCTGCCTTCAAATACAGCTTTGTGTGTTGGTCCGAATATTGAATATGTTACGGTTAAAACATTCAATCCATATACCTATCTGCCAATCACTGTGGTGCTCGGGAAGCCTTTACTTGAAAAGTATTTTCCTGCCAAACATGCCGAACTTGATATGAACGCTTATGAGCCTGGTCAGAAGGCAATTCCTTTTGAGGTCGTGGGTGAATGTAAAGGCACAGACCTTGAAGGTATTCGTTATGAGCAGTTGATGCCCTATGCACAGCCTGAAGATGGGGATGCTTTTCGTGTGGTTACCGGAGATTTTGTTACTACTGAAGATGGAACAGGTATTGTTCATATCGCTCCAAGTTTTGGTGCCGATGACTTCAGGGTGGGCAAAGCAAACGGAATAGGTTCGCTTACACTGGTTGACAAGCAAGGCCGCTTTACAGATGTGATGGGTGAGTTTGCGCATCGTTATGTGAAGGCAGAATACGAAGAAGATTACGATCCAAAGACAACCGAGAGTGTAGATGTTGCACTCATCGTGAAACTCAAGAGAGAAAACAGAGCTTTTAAAGCGGAGAAATATGAACACTCGTATCCGCATTGTTGGCGTACAGATAAACCCATCCTTTATTATCCTCTCGACTCCTGGTTTATCAAGAGCACCGCGGTAAAAGACAGGATGATTGAACTGAACAAAACCATCAACTGGAAACCTGCTTCAACAGGAACAGGCCGTTTTGGTAACTGGCTTGAAAATCTGGTCGACTGGAATTTATCCCGTTCACGTTATTGGGGGACTCCACTGCCAATCTGGTCCAGTGAAGACCAAAGCGAGACCCTCTTCATCGGTTCAATTGCACAACTCAAAGAAGAGATAGAGAAATCTGTCATAGCAGGATTTATGCCTGCCGATCATCTCCTGAAAGATTTTGTGCCGGGTGACTTCTCTAAGCAGAATTATGAAAAGTTCGATCTGCATCGTCCGTTTGTAGATGATATTGTGTTGGTTTCCGCTACCGGACAAAAGATGACACGTGAGCCTGATCTCATCGACGTTTGGTTTGACTCAGGTGCCATGCCTTATGCCCAATTCCATTATCCATTTGAGAATGGGGACTCGTTACAGAATTATTTCCCGGCCGACTTCATTGCCGA